>JAEEGH010016994.1_pt1 | contig 15587 bp, 18 predicted proteins | sample 9134181 | NCBI WGS metagenome assembly JAEEGH01 (sample SAMN16246544, study PRJNA631951) | gut metagenome | biome: gut microbiome; feature: rumen; material: DP-attached | host: Bos | place: Iran: Karaj | collected 2018-10 | reverse complement strand
CTTCTCGACGACCCAGTAGGTGTAACGATTGCTTGCGACGTCAGGCTCAGGCAGGTTTTCGTCGACATATAAAGGCAGGTTGGAATAGGTGAAGATGGATCCATTCCATGTCGGCGTGACGCCGGAGACAAGCTCGCTGTTGCCGGGGACTTGCTGGTCGTCGGGCAAGTCACCCACCTTGCGATAGAGCTTGAACTCAGGCGGCGTGTCATTGTCATGGTTCTTACCGCCATCCTTCCATTTTACGGTACCGCAGAACGTAGTTGCTATGATGATATCCCAAGTCTTCGTGGCGGTACCTTTATAGTTGCCCCTGCCCGTGACGGTCACAGTATATTTGCCCACATTGGTGCCGGTTGTCCCGCTCGTCACTTCATAGTCTGTTCCGGCGATCAGCTCCGTATCGTCCAGCTTGACATCCGTCACGCTGACGCTCTTCTCTTCGCCGTCGTATGCAAGCTGCGTTGCGCTCAGATTGACCGTTGCATCGGCGATGGACTTCGGAGCGATGGTTGCTCCGCTGACAGAGTAGGTAAAGCTGTGTATGTGGGGGGCTTCTCCATTTGCTGTCGCTGATTTAGCATACACCACCACACTCATCCCCGACATCAGCCCGATGACCAGGGCGATAGTGAACAGGATACTTAAAAATCGTTTCTTTGTTTCCACAATCTGTTTTTCTCCTTCTTCTTATTCGCGACTGTTATGGCAGCCGCTGACCATATTTAACAATAAAAAACCGCCGAACCTGACAGGGTATATTACCCCGTAAGAATCAGACGGTTATCCATCAAGAATATATTCGTTTTCAGAGAAAAAGGCGCAATTATGCTGAGCTGAGAAAATTATGTCCGTTCTATTCGTGGCTGTCAAGTCTTTCCTGCTTTCCAGAATTCTCATTATTTGACGTTTCCCTTTTCTTCCTATTATATATAGAAGCTCCTTTCTCCGAACCTCATTCTACCATTCCTCCATCCTTCCCGTAAAGAGAAGAATTAAGCCCTCCGATCATCTCAGAGGGCCTAATCTTATTCACATCACCGCAGCGAGCATAAAGGATATCCTCACTTATTCTCCGGCACATTCGACGGAACAGGCACCGGCGAGGGAGTCGGCACAATCAACCCCAGCTCCTCAAACGTCAGATTCCCGCCGTAATTCCCGCTAAAGTTCACGACCTGATTCGCTTCATCGACTGTAAAGCTATCCGGCTTGATAATAAGCTTCGTCTTATCAGGAAGCAATGTCGAACACTTTTCATTGTCCGATATTATTCAAAGCTCTTCAAATACTCACCAAGCATTATGGCCTCTATTCCCGGCTCAACGAGATATTCAGAGTTTCCAAACCGATTCTTGACGCACCATTCACATTCTATACCCGCTGCGTGTAGTTCGCTAAAATCAAACCTGTCATGCCTGAGCCGGATATTCCTGAACCGCTCACCGTTCCACATCTCTTCCAGGCTGTTATCATGCAGATTTCCCATACTGGCTTCTTCACAATATCTTGCATTCGCCTTATCCTGCAAGTTTTATGGTATACTGTAGATACTACTGATTGAAAGCGGATCCGGAATTGACTGAAAGCGTAGTTTTGGCAAGATATCAGTCTGAGAAGTATGAGATGATTTATCCTAACTTCCCGATTACATTTTCTGTCTACAGTTCGAAAATGTAATCTTTGATTCTAAAGAAGTTGCGTAGAACCTTGAAAATTCGCATATTTCCCTTGCCATTTGGAGCTGCATATCGTATAATGTAGATAGAATATTTAACTTCTGTCTACATTATGTGGAGGGCTCCGAATGTACATCAACTACGACCAAAAGGGCAATTATGAATACGCTACGGCATCCAGTTCCAAAAGGAACGGCAAAAGCGTGGGCAAAGACCAGCAAATCTATCTTGGCCGGGTCATCGATAAGGAACGACGCATCTTCAAATCCAAGGAGAGGGGCATGTTCATATTCGATCCTGAAAGCGTTTCCTTCACACCGGCATCGGAAGATGTCACGGCAACCCTGCCTAAGGCTGAAGATAACCGCCGCCGGGAACAGCTCATCCTGGATTTTGGGAATGCCTTCTTCTTTGATCAGTTCATCGCATCAAAGAAATACGACGAAGTCCTGGACAAGATCCCCTTCGGCAACAAGGATACCCTGAAGGCCATGCTCTGCTTCTATGCTCTTGAGGACCTCTCAAACACCAATGCATCAGACTGGTTCGAAGGAAGCTTTTCAAAATACCTTTATCCCGGGGCAGGGCTTGACAGCCGCAGGATCAGCGAGTTCCTTGAGAGCCTTGGCAGGGAGGAGAATTACAGGGCATTCTTCCCACTCCACATCACATACGTGATGAACCAGGTCAAGGATGACAAGGGCATACTCATCGACAGTACAGGGGTTCCGAACAGCATCCATTTTCCGCTCACCGCCATAAGCAACCACAATGGCAAGATTAACAATGAGATGCGCCTTATAGCCGTGGTCCAGAAGAGCACAGGGATGCCACTGTATTTCCGGTATGTCCCGGGTAACATCATCGATGTGAACACCATAGTCCGCACAGTGTATGAACTTCAAGCCCTCGGCGTAGATGTGGACAACTGCCTTTTGGATGCAGGCTATTATAACGATGATGTATTCGATTCCCTGAGGTTCGCTTCCATTGATTTCATGACACGTGTGAACGCAGTCAATGGGATCTACAAGAACCTCCTGTCGGACAATCTTGATACCCTTTGCAAGAAGGAAAACCTCGTGCGGTACAATGACCGTTACCTTTATATAAAATGCGTTCCCTGCAAGGTCGGCTCCAAAAAGGACATTCCTGCCTTTGCATATATCTGTAAGGACATAACAAGGTCAAACGACGAGATTGAGAAGTTCCGCGACCGCGAGAGAAACAATGATTTCGATCGCGATAAGCTTTTTGATACGATCTCCACAAGTGGCATATTTATCCTGATCAGCACAAGACATCTTCCTACTACTGAGATCCTTCCGACCTACTATTCGAGACAGCAGGTGGAACAGCTCTTCGATATAGAGAAGAACTACAGTAATCTGGTTCCCTTAAGGGTACAGACAGAGGAAACGCTGCGGGGGCATCTGCTCCTGGTTTTCATAGTATCCACTCTTATAAAGATGCTGCAGGAAGATCTCAGGGATACTGAGGACACTCCGATGAACCTGTTTCTCAATCTGCGGAATCAGAAGTGTAAGGTATATAACACTACTATCATAACGGCGGAGCCTGTGAAGAAGGTGAATGACATCTATAAAAAGTTCTATATCACCTGCCCTCCAAAATTCAGATTAAACGGTAACCGAATCGAAGGAGATACCCGCTTCGTCAAGCAGAATAAAAGGAAAAGGCCCTACAATCGGCGCAAGACTACAAAATAAGCGAATTATCAAGTTTTCAATGTACAAAAATGTGTAGACAGAAAACACTGTCGGGAACTAAGGCTTATTGTTCTCCTTATAAACTATAAAACGCGGTCCTTCCTCACCGATTGCTCCGGTTGCCAGAAATCCGCACTTCTCCAAAACTCTCTGAGATGCTGCATTATCGGGATCTGATTCAGCTTCCACAGCTAATACTTGTGGATGCTCGAACGCCCACTTTAAAGCAAGCTTCACTGCCTCTGTGGCGTAACCTTGTCCCTGAAACTCATCCAGAATGCCATATCCAATCTCCGGGTTATGACCTGCCCCTATGCCCTTAAAACAGAAATCACCGATATGGGTTCCATCCATTTTCTCAATCATCCACATCGCATACCAGTCCCACTCTTCGTGATGAGCAAGGCAGCCTTCCAGCATTTCACTATATGCTTTCTTCAGCTCTTCATCCGTCTCTGAATCAATACACTTTTCCATCTGTTCCTGACTCGCAGGATATATCCTTATGCGTTCATTTTTGATCATATCATACTCTTCCCCTTTCCAATCAGCAATCCCTTCACGACCAGAATAGCCAGACAAATGATGCCTGCATAGGGCTGTCTTGTCAGGATAAACACCGCTGCACATGATACTGACAACACCATTCCCGTCACGAGCCGATGACGATTCCAGACCGGCTTTTCAAAATGGCAGATAATAACACCACAGATACCGTTCAGAATCGTTATACTGACCAGAACCGTAAACACTATTTTGATCCATGTACTTAAGCCCGTGATCGCATAAAGTGATACCGAAGCCGGATTATCTGTTCCGTTTCCGAATACAGGCAGGAATAACAGTAATGCCAAAAAAATATCCAGAGTATCGCAGATCAGAGATATGTACTTATCCATGCAGTCTTTCTTCTCATCTTCCGCCGCAGAAATGATCTCTTCCGAGCAGATCAGATCATCAATCGACACCGAAAAGAACTTCGATATCTCCTTTAGCGAATCAAGGCTTGGATAACCGCGACCCGATTCCCACTTCGATATCGCTGTCCGCGAAACAAACAGCGCCTCAGCCAGCTCTTCCTGTGTCAGTGATCTGGATTTTCTCAGTTCCTGCAATTTTTCATTAAACTCCATCTTCTCTCCTATCGGGCTGCTTTACTTAAATCCATATACATAACCGCTGATTGATACAGCATAAACAGCCCCGCAGATAATAATACAGAAGCAACTATATCCGTCGCCCAGTGCACCCCTGATATCAGCCTGCCTATTACCATAAATGCCGAAAAAGAGATTGCAAATACCGCCGTCACTTTTTTGATCAGAGGATTCTCCACTCTTCTGCACACCTGAAATATCAAGGTTGGCATCACGGCGAGTACCAATAGTGTCGTTGATGACGGATAGGATGCTTCCAGTCTTCCCTCTATCAGAATCGGCCTGTAATTGATCGGGATCATTTCAAAAACCAGGTAACATGCTATGACGATCACATAATATGCACCCAACAGAAGAATGTCCGAATCAACCCTTAGCAGGCTCCGCCTCTTTATCAGCTGCACCATCCCCAGCATTCCGAAGCACAGACATACAAAAATGGGAACAAGACCCAGCCAATCCGTGATTGTATAGATTGTCATATGCACTCCGGTCAGCTGATGAAACCATACATTAAAAGCAGCAAGCCCGATCTTCGTACCATTCTGTCCCACAGCCTGCACATCAACGCATTGAATCAAAACAGTCCACAGAGCAAATGCGCTGATCAACCCAATTCCCGTCAGCAGATTTCTTTTCTCTTTCATGTTCACTTTGTCCTTTCGTATCGTATTGCCTGTCGGCAATCTGAAGGTAACAAAGAACCAGGAAGAAGAAAAGAAACGTATCGTCACATCAGTGATACGATTCGTGTCATGCCCGTAAATAAAGGCTTTCAGTCATTCATTCCTACCGATATTTTTCTCTGAATCATTACCCAAACAGCATATCCGCTGCTTGTTCTAATTCCCTTCTCTCCTGCGTATCGTCATATCCGCTCTCTTTATCATCAATGCCCTTCACAACATCCTGACTAAACAATCCATCACGGTTACAGTAGAAACAGATTCTCCGCACACCGCAAATCTTAAATCTTGCCTCAGCTTCTCCTTCCGGGTACAGCTTCACCATCTGACAGCGATCTGACGATACCGCCGCCATGAAGGAAATGTAATGCGTCCTGGTCATTTCATGATCGATCCTGACGTAATACTCATCCTCCACACGCTCAATAAAGGCCATATGATTTTCATCTGTCTGCTCTGCCTCCGCCGGGAGAAGCTGCACTCCGTGACAATGTATGACCGCCTCTCCCATGGAGTGGATCGCATTCCCGCAGACCGGACAGACATAAAACTTCGAACGCAGCATATTTGCCGACACATTGGCGTTTCTGATCCGATTTCCGGAAAGCAGCTCCGGCAGTGAAATTCCGAAAGCCTTCGCAATAGGCTCCAGCAGTGTGATGTCCGGATACCCTTTCGCCGTCTCCCATTTGGAAACGGTCTTGTCACTCACCTTCAGAAGCTCCGCCAGCTGCAGCTGCGTCATCTTTTTCTTTTCTCGCAGTTCCCTGATGGCTGTGCCTGTAATATACTGATTCATCTTCAATTCCTCCTCTGTGATGTTTTTCTAAACAGAGGATAATACAGCGCCGCCCCCCTGACAACCTACGGAGAGTAGAGTCTTTTTCGTTCCGGCCATGATATTTTCGTCAAAAAAACGGGGCGCAAACCCCGTTTCATACTTATACTATAATGATTTGCAGTAGAAATACTTGGACAGTTTGGGGTCCTTATCTTCTCGGACAAATTCCAACGAATACCCCAGCTTTTTATAAAATTCCGGAGCCTGAAATCCAAATGTAGTCAAAGAAATCTTCTCGTATCCTTTCTTCCTGTATTCTTCTTCCACCGCATTTACGAGCTTTGTGCCAATGTTCTGCCTTCTGCAGTTTTTGTCGATGATCAGGTCTCCGATATGTACCTCATTGTAATATGCGCGCCCTGTGACCGATCCGATCACAGCACCCGCATCATCTTCCGCCACAAAGCAGTACTCCTCAAAATTCAGCTCCACATTATTTGCTATGGCATAGTCAGAAAAAGCCCTGTTAATAAACTCTCCGACGATTTCCTCGTCCGCACTTTTCTTGATAATATCCAAAATCCGTATCCTCCCTTCGATCCAATCGTCACTTTTCCTATGATAACATGAGCCGGTTTATTCTGCTATAGAATGTTTTTAAATCAATCGGAAAGAATGCTATAATAAACATCGGATATAACAGATCAGTAATCTATTGGGAGAAGAAAGGCGTATGGCCGTAAAAAATGAAGCAGTTGCGGAAACCCGGGAAGGTTTTTCTATCCGGGATATATCGGAAGGCCTATTTGATCGGATGAAGAGAGGGAATACCTATAAAGAGGATTGCATTGTCCCCCCGGAAGATCTTCGCTATCTGATGGTTTTACATAAGGATCTTAAGGGCAATACGCATCGGGGAGAAATGGTTGTTCACAAAGTGATCGCCGAAGATGTTCTGGAGATTTTTGAGAAGCTTTATGATGCGGGATATCCCATAGAGCGAATGGTGCTTCCGGACAACTACATGGCTGACGACGAGGCGATGATGCGTGATAATAACTCGTCGAGCTTCAACTTCAGGTTCATATCGCATACAAATATCATATCGAAGCATGGTCTGGGGATGGCCGTGGATATCAACACGCTGTATAATCCCTATCATAAGATCGTGTCGAATGAAGACGGCTCTACGGAAGAAGTGATCGAGCCCGCTGCCGGTAAAGCTTATCTGGACCGGGCGAAGAACTTCGATTACAAAATTGCAAAAGATGATCTGTGTTACAGGCTCTTTACCGAAAAAGGGTTCGAGTGGGGCGGTGATTGGCCGGATCGAAAGGATTACCAGCATTTTGAGCTGCCTTCAGATATTACGGAGAAGTATTCCGAAATGTATTCAAAATAACAGCTCATTTGTTGCTATTCGCGACCTCCTGAGGCCGTAGATGTAACGGGTTCACCGGCGCTTCTTGGAAAAATAAATGAATTCCTTATCCCGCCTTACTTCCGTATACTCAAGCTTCGTATAAAACGCATTTGTCCTGACATTCCAAAGAGGCGTATCCAGAGCGAATTCCTTTACGTCTGAAAACATCGTCTCAATTTCCTGCACCATATAAATCCCATAGCCTTTGCGAAAATGCTCCGGGCTCACAAAGATCCTGCCGATGTTCAGCTTATCCTTATCCAAAAACAAAATAGCCCCGCCAACGATCAACCCATTTTCGGTCAGCTTATACAGGTGCCCTGACTTGGCCATTTTGGTATGATAAGGCACTGACATGTATCCGGGCGGTCCCCCTGCCGATGGTGCCCCTACCGAAACATCGCTGTCAAAGGCTCTTTTTGATATTCCATTGAGTGTCAACGCATCCGACGTGCTTGCTTTTACAAACTTCAGGCTCATGGTCCTTTACCTCATCATCTTCCCCAAATTAAAACCCTTTGAAAAAACTTACATGCTTTGAAAGCTCTTTGAACCCATTTTTCTGGTAGAACTTGTATGACGGCTTGTCGCTGTCCGTCTGCAGGAAAATCCCTTTTACGCCGCGTTCCTTAAGATCCGATTCGATCAGGTCCATAAAGTGCGTCCCGATACCGTTCCCCTGGCATTCCGGAGAGACACACAGTTCATCCAGGACATAGTTCGTCCCCTCCCACCAGTGCGTGATCTGCCCCATAGATATGGCAACGAGCTTACCATCTATGCGCAGCCCATAATTGATCGCATGAAAACCACCTGACTTTTCCTTTATGTATTCTGCCAGCTGCTCTTCATCACTCCAGTCATCATTCCACGGTTCTCCAAAAAATGCCGACTTATATAAACTCGCCATTTCCTGTAAATAAGATCGATCCAATATCACAAATACTTCCACTGCCACACCACTATCCTTTTAAATCTTTTTCAGCATCCAAACACAGTCTTACCATTTATCGATCCAAAGCATCGGTATATTGCGATCACTCTTCTAGCTCCAGCCGCATAGAGATCAGTTCCTGGTAACCGGTTATTCTCGAATTGAAGCCTTTGGGATTTCGCCCGAATTCAACAAAACCAAGGCTCCGGTATAAAGAAATAGCTCTCTCATTCTCCGCCACCACATTCAATTCCATCTGGCTGTATCCCGCTTCTTTGGCGCATTGGATGCAGGCCTTTGTCAACTCTTTTCCCAGTCCAAGTCCCCAGTACTCCTTCAGCAAACTGATCCCGAAATCCGCTCTGTGCTTTACCTTATACTTTTTCCCAATTGCATCGATCCCGGCAGTCCCCACAACCTTTTCATCAACGATGGCGATGATCTCTATTTCATTAGGGCTTTTCGTTTTTTCCTCAAGAAACTGAGCTTCCTGTTCCCGGGTAAAACTATTTTCATCCGAATAAGTCAGCAAATAATCCGTCTCTTCATGTGCAAGATTAAACACTTCCAAAACAGCGGCCCCATCCGCTCCATCCCCATTCCGAAGCAAGGCTTCCTTCCCGTTTTTCAAGGTAATCTTCTGTTCATACTTCATCTCTTCAGCCCTCCTATAAACCAAGTCTTTTAATTCTTTCGAAACAATATATTGTTTACCCGTTCCGTAATGAAAAGCTCCGTTTCCGTTTCCCCAAGATCGCAGCTTTCGATCACCGCCTTATCATGCTTTTTCAGAACCTCTTCATATCCGAAAGCAGTATCCTTCTTCTTCGGAAATCGTATTGTCGTCTCAAAGCAATCCGCCATCTGCAAGCCGCACGCAGAGCATAGTTTCACCCCTGCAGCTGTTTCTCCGCCACCAGCTTTGTCCAGCCGTTCACATCCGCCTCAGCGATCACCTTAAACCCGTTCTTCTTCCAAAAATGCGAAGATTGCGGGTTCCCTTTATCTATCGCAAGGCGCACCGCTGTCTTCCCAATGCGTTGCAGGTAGTCAATAACTTCTCCGACAATAGCAGTTCCTATCTCTTTCCCCTGATACTGCGGGTTCATCATAAAAAAGCCAATATACGCAGTCTCCGGTTTGGGATACCCATCGACCAGATCCATAAAGGATACCAGCTCCCGGCCATCGAAAAATCCAAAAAAATATTTATCCGACATAGTGATCCCCGGCGGAGTTGCCTTCATGTCACCGAGAATAGTTTCTTTTGTAGGGCGCGCCTCGGTATACTCATAAAACACTGTATTCTGCTTACAGATCTCTGCCAGCATCTCTGCATCCGTTTCCTCCAAGATGCGAACGGAATATCTCTTGCTGAGCTGCGTAATATCGATCATAGTGTTTTACGTTCTCCCTTATCCCTTTCCAAAACAAAGCGGACGACTTTAACATTTCCATCCATTTCAAAAGCCTTCGTATCAAAGCCGCACCTGTCGCAATAAAACTTAATATTTTCGCTTTTATCCGCCGGTGTGATCAAAGTAAGCGTATTCCAATCCGAGTAATGTGCTTTTATGAATTCCATCGCATGTGTGCCGATCCCCCTGCCCTGGTATTCCGGAATGACGCATAAGCATCCGATCTCATAGATCCCTTTTTCCGTCTCTTTGCAGGAAACACTGCCAACCGGTTTTTCGTCTGCTATGATCAGGAATTTAGGACAATCTACGATCGACTGCTCCATCATTTCTTTGCTCTTCCCATACGCAGGGCATTCGCCGTATCTTATAAGATCATCATAAAACGAAGCATTATAGATATCGATCAGCAGTTCTGCATCCGCTATGCCGGCTTTTCTGAATTTAATCTCCCCGGGCATCTATTATCTTTTCCCCGTCCTGATAAATCCGATCAGTTCTTCCAGATCATCGAATTCGTCATAGTCGCCCATGATCCCTTCGCGATGATAAACGATGCCCGCCTTCTCGTTCCGTTCCAGGCAATCCAAAAGTTCCTCAACCCCATACCTTTTTGCAAATTCTGAAAATGCGCGTGGTTTGATCTTTTCTGCATAAATTCCCTTCCGGCATTCCGCAGGCTCACATTCATAGCAGCCGTTCAGGTTCTTATCGATCCCGCATCTGCGTATCTCGCACCACTCCGCGTCCTCGCACCAGGAAAGCTCCTTGAACCCGTCCCGCCTGCATCCCTTGCAGGTAACATTTTCAGAGCACAAGCAGCATGCCAGCCCACAGCGGGCTATTCCCAATTCTCTTTTCATAACGCCCTCCTTACATTTTTCTCTTTCAGTCCTTTTTCAGCGGAACCCAAATGTTCACTTTCATCTCACCGGAGCCTTCTTCCGGAGGAAGATATACTTCGATCTCACAGTCTCCTTCAAGAGAATATCCTTGAAGCGCGGGCAGCCACTCTGACCATATCTTAGTGTTCGTGTCCTGAAGCGTTTTTATCGTGCACGGGAACTCTGCCCAGGAGCTGTCTGGGATCACCCTGGTCTCACAACCTTCCGGGATCTCTTCCCATGGGAAATACAGGTCCGCGATCCAGTAATCAAAATCCTTTCCTTTCATATCAAGGCAAACACCAAAGGTTCCCATGATAGGGCGTTTTTCGCCCTGTGCCATCCATTCCTCCCAAAACTTTGGTATTTCCGGATAACTGGTGTCCGAATTGAACGGCCTTTTCACTCCGACAATAGTAAACGGTGCTTTTTCAACAATACGGTAATCCAACATAGTTCCCCCTCCATCGTGATTTTTCGTTTTATCGTACCATAAGTTTCCTTTTCTTACCAGTTCCGCCAATCAATCCCACATACTTCTCTTGTTACTCTTCTTATATGCCTTTGCCCATTTGGATATTTCTTTTTTCATCGCGTGGTTATTTGTATTCTCCCTGCCAAGGCTTTTATACAGTTCATACCTTTTAGCAGATAATTCCCCACTGGCGATGGCGGCTTTGATCGCGCAGCCCGGCTCCGTATCGTGCCTGCAATTACTGAATTTGCATTGGCTCTCCAAATGAACGATATCCGAAAAGGTTTCATCGATCCCATCCTGCACATTCGCCATACCTACTTCACGCATACCCGGCGTATCGATGATCGTAACCCCGTTTGAAAGCTCGATCAGCTTCCGGTATGTCGTTGTATGCCTTCCTTTGTCATCCCCTTCCCGGATCCCGGATGTCTTCATGGCCTCTTCACCGACAATGGTATTGATCAGCGTTGATTTTCCCGCACCGGAGGACCCCATCAGGCAGATGGTCGTCCCCGGCACCATGTATTTCTTCAGCTCCTCCAGGCCGATTTCATGCAGGGCTGAAATCGCATGGACACAGACTTTATCCGATATCTGCTCCACTTCACTCACATACCTTCCGGGATTTGTGCAAAGATCTGATTTTGTAAGGATAACAACGGGAGCAGCTTTGCCCTGTATGGCAATACTTACGTATCTCACAATGCGGTTATAGTTATAGTCTTCGTTAAGAGAAGTGACGATAAATAGATAATCCACATTGGCTGCCATATATTGCATAACGCCGGTTTTCGCCTGATCCGGCCGTTGTAAAATGCTCTTCCTGTCACAGACGGAGAGGATAAGAGAATCCCCCTGCCGGTTATAATAAAATTTCACATAGTCGCCTACGAGCGGAAATTTATCCGCATCTTCTTCATAAAAGCTCCCTTTCAGCTTCGCCGGTATCTCCTGCTCCCGGAACCTGATCTTATAGCTGTTTTTACTGACCTCTGAAATTCTTCCCTGTTGTTCCATTTCAGTGGCATGAAAATCTTCCTTTGTTTCTGTTCTAATGATAGTATTCAATTCTTTGTCTCCTTTTTTTAGCATGATCAACAAATTCACAAGTATTTGATAGTATGGAGACCAAAATTTACGGAAACCCGCCCGAAAAGGGCAAAAGAAAACCGTGACGGATAAGCCACGGTCAAAAACACAAGATCAATCATCCCAATATGGATCAAAGGGCAGGAACCGAGGCCATCATACTATCTGCAATTACAATCTCTTTTCTCTCTACACGCATAATGATTACCTCCTTTTCCTTTATATTTTTTACAACTACTACTTTTTATCACAGTCAGGCGATCAAGTCAATGCCTTTTTTGATTCCTGATCCTTATGTAACTGTTCATCCGGATTTCCATACGGGCATACTGCGAGGCACAAAGCGCATTCTCCCCAACGCCCAAGCTTTTCGTAAAACGCACTGCGGACCCCATTACATCGTTTGATATCTACAACATCATCCCTTGTCATTCCCTTTTCCCAGACTACATTCAGCAAAGCATGCGCAGGGCACACTTGAACGCATTTATCGCACTGCTCAGGGCACTGGCTTCTTTGATACGCCTCTGGATAGTCAAACTCCTGATCGATCAGAATCGCAGAAAGCCGCACGCGCGGTCCATATTTTTCCGTAATGATCACATCGTTTTTCCCAAACCACCCTATACCGGCCTCGGCCGCAGCATCCTTAAATGAAAATTCAGCTCGAAACCTGCCGTCATCTTTTTGGGCGACCTCCGGAATATAATACTTCACTCCCTCCGCTTTCAGAAGGCCTTCGATCTCCTCCACTTTTTTCTCCAAAATCTGCCTTGCTCCAAGTATGCCTTCATGAAAAAGGCTCTCGCGGTAATTCCTTTTGGACAGCTGATGAGTATACGGTACCGCGAATACAAGCGCCGATCGGTATTCTCCCATAAAACGGCCATGGTCGATCTTCGAAAATCCCATGATCATATTGGTGTCCTTAAAAATCTGATTTATCTTCTCCTGCAAAGCCTTCACTATCCTTCCCCTCCTCGCCGGGACGCTTTACAAATTTCATAAGAGCGGTGCTGTAAATCCCTAATAGTATATAGGCAATAACAAATCCGACCAGGCTTATCGTTTTATATCCGCTGAATGTTGAGAAGCAGTATGGCAAGGCGCATATATCAAATAAGATGTGCATAATGATCGGCAGCCACAGGTTATTTGTCCATTTGTATAGCACACCGAAATATAATCCCATTCCTACATTTGCGATCACTTTACCTACGATCACAGGTGCATCCATGCCTATCATACCGGGGATGTGCCCCAAGGCAAAAACGATGGCGGATACCCATACGGCAATGACCGTACTATTCTTTTTTTTATGCGCTATTTTTTCAACGATGTTAAGAAACAATCCTCTGACATACAGTTCTTCAATGATCGCCACACCGATATAATAAATGACCCCTTCGATCAGGACCTTCCAAACAGTCGGCTCATAATCAAAAGGCCTAAGCCCTGTAATAAATGCCACGCAGGATAAAAAGCCTGATAAAATGCCGGGCACAGCGTACCCTATAAAGCCATCTGCAAGTCCGGAAGCTTGAAATCCAAGCGGCCATCCTTTTCCGAAGATTTTTATGACAATAAATGCCAATAATCCCATGATCAAGAAGTTGACCATCATACTCAGGATATACGGCGTCACATCTGCCAAGCGGAAATTGACAAACAATACCGCGGGCAGGCCGGAAAATTCCATAAAGGCTAGAACCACTGCCAGGATTGTCATGATCACGACCTGCTTTTTATTCATATCCACCTTTTTCCCATTCATCAGATTTTAGAACCGATTTATCATTCAATTCTTCTTCTTTGCGATAAAGAATGATTTTATCAGCCTTCATAAGCTTTCCTTTTCTCGGCAAACTCCGATCCGTTGTTTTATGGTACCACATGTTTCCTTTTCTTACCAGCTTTGCCGCGGTCTCCATAGAAAACTGTCATGGGGATATGTCCCCGGGGAGCATATACTCATTCTACCTTCACGATCCAGTTGCCAAGGACTTTATTCTTCTTGCCGTAGGCTGTTACGTTCACGGTTCCGGGCGCTTTCCCGTAAACGATCACTTTCTTGCCCTTCTTCTTTACGCTGGCGATCGTCTCATCCTCAACTGTAACTTTCTTAACCTTCTTCCCGACGGGGATCTTTACCTTGCCATCGACTTTGCAGGTATAGTCTGCGAAGATCGGTGGTTCTTCGGGGACGTATACGGTTTTCATGTGTTCCGTACGGGCACCGATATAGCCTGCTTCGTCCGGCTGAAGCGCTGTCATCGTATCAGCATCGTAGCAGACAACACCTTCGTCCAACTCCAGCGTGCCGGAATCGCTGCCGTCCTTCCCTTTCCCGATCCCCTCTGCATCATCGCTGCCATAAGCTTCTACATAGCCTCCGCAGACATATACTTTGCCGCCTGCACCATTACTTCCACCACCGATACCTGCGCCGCCGTTTTCGCCGCCGGTCGCTGTCACGGTTCCACCGTTGATGTTGATCTCTTTACCTGCTACACCGTCTCCGCCACCGATGCCCGCGCCTCTCCGTCCACCGGTTGCTGTCACCTCGCCGCCAGAGATATTAATACTACCGTCTCCTCCACCCATTCCTGCAACGCCATTTCCGCCGCCGATGCCTGCGCCGCCTTCATCGCCATTCGCCGTCACTACACCGCCATTGACGGTAATACAACCATCCTGATCTGTTCCTGCTCCTCTGTCTCCGCCGCCGATGCCTGCGCCGCCGCCATCGCCGTTCGCCGTTACGTTCCCACCGAAGACGGTAATAGAACCTAACATATCCGTTCCTGCACCCCTCCAACCGCCGCCGATGCCTGCGCCGCCCTTATCGTTATTCTCGTTATTCTCCATCACCCGGTCACTAGTACCATTCGCCGTCACTACACCGCCAAAGATGGAAATAGAGCCGTTAAAACCCGTTCCTGCACCCCCGCTTCCGCCGCCGATACCAGCGCTTTTATAGCCGCCGATCGCCGTCACTACACCGCCAAAGATGGAAATAGAGCCGTTAAAATCCGTTCCTGCACCCCCGCTTCCGCCGCCAATACCTGCACCGGATTCACCACCACATGCTATAACATTTCCACCGTTGATAGTAACGGTGCCGCCTGCGCTATAATCTCCGCCGATCCCTGCACAGAAGTCGGGCGCATTAAAGCGTTCATGCTCCGTTGCTCCGGCGTAGAGCGTCCCTGTTCCTCCGCTCTGACCGTAGATGTTGAGCGTTGCTCCTGTGGTAGTAATCCTCCTCTTCGCGTTCAGAGTAATGTGATCACAGAGAATAAGATTCACCCTACCAGAAACCGTGATG
>JAEEGH010016992.1_pt1 | contig 15587 bp, 11 predicted proteins | sample 9134181 | NCBI WGS metagenome assembly JAEEGH01 (sample SAMN16246544, study PRJNA631951) | gut metagenome | biome: gut microbiome; feature: rumen; material: DP-attached | host: Bos | place: Iran: Karaj | collected 2018-10 | reverse complement strand
TCTTGTTCCATAAGTCAAACCTGATGATGGCGGCCCGCCTGAAACCGTATCACGCGGGCGTGGCGCGAAGCGCCTTGATAGTCAAACTTATAATATACTCCCTTTCGACGATTTTTGCGCCATTTAAGAAAATTTATTTGAATGGATGGAATGGATTTTCGTTTGGGTGGATGTCTGAAAGCGTCAAAATGTTTTTGTGCGTTTGCGTGAAATAATATTTTAAAACAATTATTTTGTTTTTTGCCAGTTAGGCAATACTGCGACATATGTCAATGACTTTGGAATATAGCAAGGAATGTTGGGAGCACTATGAACGGAAAGGAAAAATATCTTGTTTTCTTGAAAAACTAAAGAAGGGGATGGTATCTCGCAATGGAGAGTCCGATAATGGAAAACGTCTTGGAAAGAACACGTTTTAATACGTCAAAGAAGGAATTTTGGAGAAAAACTGTGTCCGTATATTGAAAAACGGAAATTTTGCTTACAGTAATAATAAAGGAAATAGAGTAAAGGCAAGGTAGATGGATGATGATAATAATCGGTGGAGAACGTTGCCTGATGGATATAGGTTCTTAGACAAGAGGATATTACGATGTCATTCAATGGTTTTGGGAAGATGCTTGACAACCTTTTGAGAATATCGGAAGCGAAGAGGCGTTTTATCTGCACGGAGAGTTTCACTGGCAAAAATAGGAGTGTGACACTGAAATAAGAATGACTTGTTCACATAAGCGTCTGTCACTCAAATCATATCAGATTATTCTAAATCATATTTCTGAAAGCAAATACATACCGCATCATGAACATTGTTGATTACACTACTGAGCATTTTGATACTCTATATGAACATCTTACTCCTCGAAGATTTTATCCATTGTTGTTGATTTGTTTGATTTTTATTGGATTGATTCCGTTATTAATGCCAGGGGTGCCGAATCCTCGTTACCAAGATTTATGCTATCACCTTTCTCGGTTGCACACAATGGATGTCAATTTTAGCCTCGGCGAAATTCCATCCATGATTAACCATGAAGAAAAACATGGCTATGGCTATGGGAATGGATTCTTTTATCCTGATTTGTTCTTATATCCCGCTGTATTGGTGATGAAATGCGGTTTTAGCATCATTGTTGCCTATAAGCTTCTAATCATCGCCAGTGTATATGCAGCTGCGCTCAGTGCTTATTATTGTGCGTGGAAATTGTCAAAAGACCATTTCTGTGCCTTTTCAGTAGCAATTCTCAGCACATGGAGCAGTTACTCAGCAGTTAACATTTTTATGCGAGCCGCCATTGGTGAATATCCCATATTTATCTTCATGCCTTGGATTCTCCTTGGCCTTTATGAAATTATATTAGGTGATCCACGCAATTTTCTCTATCTTTCTTTTGGATTTGCCGGTCTTTTATGCGCACATCGCATCTCTCCATTAATGGCTGGCGCTATTTGTTTTGTTATTTGCTTGTTTAATTTCATCCACTTTCTCAGGGAACCACGGCGAATTCTATATCTTGTCTTGTCCGTAATTCCTGCTATTCTAATTAGTGCGGCGTATATAGTACCAATGCTAGAACAACTCCGGCATTTCAACTTCCGAGTCGAGGCGGATCAAGAGGAAGTCATTAGCGACCTGTTCATGCCGTTTGTTAAGCTTTTCTTTGAAATACCGAACAGCAAGACTCATCCATGGCGACCGCCAGGCATTGGAACAATGCTGATCATTGTTGCATTGCAACGATTCCGTCTGCCAGCCACCACGCGCTCTTCGTCTGGATTATTTCGTGACATAACGTTGATTGCAGGCCTCGCCTGTCTTATGATGTCAACGGAAATGCCTTCATGGGAAGGCCTGTTCAAACCATTGTCTTTTATCCAATTTCCATGGCGGTTCTTTGGACCTGCTACTGTTTTTCTGGCTTTTGGCGGTGGTCTCTCCCTCTCTGAACTTGTAAAGCATTCATTCAAGCGAACACGTTATTGGAGCTGGTTGATTGTGTTCGGAACCGCCTTTGCGTGGTTTATCAACGTTGGTTATAGCTATGGGGTGAATTTGTATAGAAACAGGATGTTAAAAGATTATCACCAAGAAGAAATAGGTGAGAACCACTACCTCATGAACGACATGTCAAAAGACATCTTCCAGCGTGGAGATGTGGTGACATCGTCACATCCAATCAATGCTATACTGTCACGCCCCAAAGTCAATGTGCTTGAGATGAAATTCGATAGTAATACGATGGATAACGATATTGAATTACCAATCATTCCCTATTATGGATATGCTGCAGACTTGATTCTCTCAGATGGCTCGAAACAATCCTTGAAAGTTGATCGTGGCCCGAACAAACTGCTGTCTGTTAATATCCCGTCCACGTTATCTAGCGGAACTGTTGTCGTTCGCTACAAATCAACTTCCCTTCAACGCCTATCATATTGGACAACAATACTATCAATCTTGTTTTTTATCGTTCTTGGCCTATATAGAAACATAAGAAGAAACGAATTGAAAACAAATACACCATAAAAAAGGCAACATTGTCTGAAGATTTTTCTTCTATCTATCCTTCCAAATTGTCCACATTATTAGGCCTTAATCGCATGTATTGTGTGGGATGGAAGTGATTATGCGGGGAGATGAATATCTTGAATGGCTGAAAGCCAACGTGAACAAAGCAAAGATTATACCAAATGTTTTTTACGTGCATTATTTCTGACAAATAACACACAGAAAACAGATGTAATCACATTACACCAAGAAAATCCAAATAATACCGGCGGTGATGAGGGCGGCGCCGATGGCTTTCATGGTGGTGATTTTCTCCTTCAGGCGGATGGCGCAGACGACGAGCGAAAGGACGATGCCCATGTTGCGGGCGGCCGTGACAAGCGTCGGATTCTGGGCGATGGAGAAAGCGTAGAGAACGATCATGTAGTTGGCCTGGGCGACGAAACTGACGGAGAGGACACCCATGTAGCATGATTTCCATTCCTCCTTGATTCGCGGGATGGAGTTCTTCTTCGGGAAGAACCAAATGGAGGCGAAGAGGAGCATGAAGATGAAGACGAAGCCAAGATATTCGATTTCGCTGACTTGCGTGTATTTTTCGAGCGTCTGTGAGTCGATGAGATGGTAGCCCGCAATGGAGAGGCCGGTCAGGCAGGCGAGCGTGAGCCCTTTGACAGCGTTTTGCTTTTGAGTGCTTCGTTTCCATGAGTCGCGGCAGATAAGCATGGCTCCCGCGAGAGTTGTTATTACGGCAGGAAGTTGTTCGAGTCTCAGGCTGCCATGGCCTTTGATGTCAAAAATCACGGATGAAATGGGAACGAGAAACAGCGTGATGACGGGGGCCAGGCCACGCCCAAGTGGATAGGAGGCGGACATGTCGATATGCTTGTACGACCAGAAGAGAAAGATGAAGTATGTCGTTTCAAAGAAGCCTGAGGCGGCGGCCATAGTGAAGAAGCCCGCTGGAGGGAAAGGATTTTTCGTGATGAGGCGGGAGATGACCATGGCGATGATGCAGAAGATGGCACCGCCGAAGGTGGTCAGCCATGTGAAGGCTTCATTGTCGCGGCATTTCTTGCCGGAAATATTCCAAAGGATGTGGAGGATACAGGAGATGAAGATGAGAATGAAAACTGTCATGGAACAAACGAATGGCGGTTGGTTGGAGCTTTTTTGTGTGAAAAACTTCCATCATGTATTTAAAAAACGGAAAACTTATATACATTAATGTAAAGGGAAAATTGTCAAAGGCAAGAATGCAGCCCGATGAAGTCGTCGGTAAAAGACGGCAAAATCGGATTGCTTCGATAAGTGATAGAGGAGCATAAACAATGTCGTTCAACGGTTTAGGAATGAATTTGGGCAATCTGTCCAGAATCTCGAATGCGAAGACGCGTTCAATCTGCGCGGAGAATTTCACAGGCGAGAAGGGAAAGGCCGGAATGGCCGTCCACGGCACGGGCGAGAACTGCGCACGGGAGCTCGGGCTGGGGTGGAAAATCTCTCCGAGCGTGCGAATTGCTGCGCATGAGACGTTTACGATGGCGGACATCGAAGGGCAAGGCGCGATTCAGCAGATTTGGCTGACGCCGAGCGGCCGTTCATGGCGCTTTTTCATCTTGCGAATCTACTGGGATGATCAGGAACAGCCGTCGGTCGAATGTCCTGTGGGCGATTTCTTTGGCATGGGCTGGGGGCAGTATGCGCAAATATCGTCGCTGCCTGTCTGTGTGAATCCGGGTAGTGCGTTCAACTGCTATTGGGAGATGCCGTTTCGTAAGCGTTGCCGTATGACGTTTGAGAACATCTCGAATGAAGACATGACGCTGTATTACCAAATCAATTACACGCTGACGGATGTTCCGGAGGACTGCGCGTATTTCCACGCCCAGTTCCGTCGTGTCAACCCATTGCCGTACAAGGAAGTATATACGATTCTGGACGGCGTGAAAGGTCACGGTCAATACGTTGGTACGATGCTCTGCTGGGGCGTCAATAACTGCGGTTGGTGGGGCGAAGGCGAAATCAAATTCTACATGGACGGCGATGGCGAATTCCCGACGATTTGCGGCACTGGCACGGAGGACTACTTCTGCGGCTCGTACAATTTCGAGAATCGTGAAACGCATCAGTACCAATCGTTTACGACGCTATATACGGGATTGCATCAAGTCATTCGGCCAGATGGCGTCTATCGCAGCCAGCAACGTTTTGGACTGTACCGTTGGCACATCATGGATCCGATCCGCTTCGAAAAAGATTTGAAAGTGACGATTCAGGCGTTGGGCTGGCGGGAAGGCGGCCGTTATCTGCCGTTGCAGGACGATATCGCATCTGTTGCCTTCTGGTATCAGACGTTGCCGACGGCACCGTTCCCGCAGTTGCCGTCTAAAGATGCTTTGGAAATCATTTAAGTGGTTAGTGGTTAGTGGCTAGTGGTCAGTGGCTAGTGTCAGTGGCTAGTGGTCAGTGGCTAGTGGTCAGTGGCTAGTGTCAGTGGCTAGTGTCAGTGGCTAGTGGTCAGTAGCTAGTGATTAGTGGTTAGTGCGATAGAAGATAAAACATTAGTCGTATGGAAGAGCAATCGACAGTGAATGGACAGACTGGTGAAACGGTTCGGATATACCGTGATGGTATGCCGTCGGAAGGAGCCGTCGTGTCCATGGCGGAATTGGAGGCCATGCTGAATGATGGTCGGCTGACGGGGCATGATTTGATTCACCATGACGGTGGATGGCGGCCGTTGGATTCCGTGTTTGAGATTCCGGAACCGCCTAAGGCGGAGCATGTTGACGATGCGGAGCCTGAACTGGCGCTGTCATTGAAACAACTGCCGTCTGTTTTCGCGGTCGGTGGCGGGCCAGTCGATGCGGGCTTCGTTGGGGGTATTTCTGGCCACAGAGCTGCAAAAAAAGGTTCTTCCACTACGGTGGCAGTCGTGGTGGTTGTGGTGGTCATTATTGTGGCGGTTGTCGTATGGCTGGCGATGAAAGGCTGATGCAGTATATCCCATAAGGAAAACAATATGAAGAACATGCGTTTGATTTTCAGTCTCTTTTTGATTGGTTGCATGGCATGCTGGGGCTTTTTGCCGCCTGTTGACCAGAAGAACGGCGTGAAACTGTCCATCGACGGCCTTTCGGAAACGGCGGTTCTCTCTGAAGGCGTTCTCTTCAAAGTCGTTGCGGAAAATGAAAGCGACAAGACGGTGACGGTCGCCATGCAGGTGTGGATGAATGACGACTGGAAGACGACGCCTGGCCGTGTGGTCGCTCCATTCGAGCTTGAGGCGAAGGGCAAACGCGAGATTGAATTCAAGGGGGCTGCGTTGGATCGAGCGTTGGAAGCGTGGTATCCAGTTCATGCGCAGGCAAATGTGACACCACAGGACGGAGAAGCGTTTGCTTTGCATCCGATTGCGTTGTTCAAGACGAAAAAAACGCGTGTGCAGGAGGATGCAACGGTTACTGAGGCTGAAAGCGAAGACCAGACGGCATGGTTGGCAACAAAAAGTGTCACGGTGGATGGCGATCTGGACGAATGGTGGGGGCAAGCGACGCCAGTTTCATGCGGTTCGGAACGTGTCAGTGCGGGAAAAATCACAGGCGATAGTTTCGATGGAACGGTCATGTTTTTGCATGATAAAGAGAACATCTATATCGCAGGACAGTTTGCGGACGACGACATTTCCTGTGATGACAAGACATCTGACGACTTCATGAACAGCGACTATCTGCGGTTCTATTTCCATGGTGTGGAGCCTGCCAAACGGCAGGATGCAGCGTTCACTGAGGCGGATAAGGTCATTGCTGTGAACGTCTTCGGTGGTTTGGAGGAGAAGCCTCGTCTCGACAAAGATGGAGAACCGTTGAAGGACGATGACGGGCAGCCACTTGTCGATGTGATCGAGAAACCACTCATGAAAGTGCCGAAATACGTCACTGGCGAAAAAACGGTCGCCGTGCCGTCTGAATTCAAGATTGTGACGCGTCGCACAGGCGTGGGCTATGTTTTCGAGGCAAGTCTGCCGAAGGCCGTTATCGGCGCGGAGGAGGCGAAGGCCATCGGCATGAATCTGATGATCGGTGATGCCGACAGAAAGAGCCGCAGTTCAGAAGTGTATTTCGGACGGAAAGTCGCCAGTTATTGGTTGTCGCCGAAAGGCTATTTCCGCCTGGCATTGGCGGGGCCGCGTGGGACGAGGCCAGTTGCTGACTACAGCCCGGAGACGATTGTCATGCATCGCGCGAACATACGGCTGGATCGTTCCGTGAGCCGCCGTATCGCCTATCGGCTAGTCGGCGCGGAGGCGGAGACTGTGATAGCTCGCGGCTTTGACGGAAGCGATCCGATATCCGGTCTGGTTGTGCAGAATCGAAAAGGCGTCAACCGTCGTGACGACATTCGTGACGCATTGGCGTTCCATCCGCCATTCAAGACGGGGGCGGGCTATGTGAAGGCGACATATCGTATCCAGTTGCCGGAGAAGAAGGAAGCGATGTTCACATTTGCGACGGCGCTTCGCGACCATCGCAATGGTGAGGCTCCGAGCGATGGTGTCGAATACATCGTGGAAGTGCAGGATGGCGGCAAGGCGCGCCGTCTGTTCCGCAAATTTTCCGCAACGAAGACGTGGGAGGCGGCGGAAATCGATTTGCGCGACTACATGGGGCGGACAATCGATTTGTCGTTGATCGTGACGCCTGGTGAGAAAAACAATACAAGTTGTGATGAATGCTACTGGGCCATTCCGCAAATTAGCTTGAAGGAGCAGTTCAAGAAAGAGACAAAAGTGGATAAGGATGAACGACGTGCAAAAGCCATTGCATTGGCGCAACGGGGGCTTAAAGGCAAAGTCAAGAGCAATGCTGCCGCGATGAAACCAGGAAGGAATGAGTTGCGAACAACAGAGTTGGACATTGAAGGCAGAGTTATGCCTGGTTGCTATCAGCTGAAGAGTGCGGATGGCACTGTTTATGGCGCGGCTCTGCTTCCTGGTCCGGAGGGAATTGTCGATAGCTTCCTCGTGTTTGTAGATAAAGATCAAGTGCTTGTCTATGAAGGCTTTTCAATCGATGTCGCAGGCATCTCTTACGGGCAGTCCCATGATGGGGAACCAATCACTTGGCTTGGACAGGATTTAAAATACGGAAGGGATATCTACCGTCATCAGATTGAGACGGAACAGTATGGAACGATCCCGTTGGAGGTCCGTGTCCGTCCATATGGCGGAACGTTGCAGATATCTTTCGCTATGCCCGGGATGGAACGCAATTTGCGTGGCCAGCCTCGTTATTCGAAATTGGCTTTGGGGAATGGAAGTGAGAAACCATGGCGCATCTATGGCGGCTTCGGCAATGTCATCGAAGATCCGAAGACCGATTTTACGCTGAGTCGCGGCGGTTTCACGTTGAATACACGCCATGTGGGAGTCGATTACCGTAATAAAATGAGTCTGGTCATTGCATCGGATTTCTTCCCTGACAGGATGGTTTGCAAACCATCCGAAAATCTGTTCACGCTGGAGGCGCACAACGATGTGACGTTCCATTTCGCGCCGTCGTCGCAGAACGCCTTTATGGCGGCGAAGGAATACGGCCGTGTTGTTGGTTTCAAACCATCGCCTGGTCTGGAGGAACTGCTTGGGCGGCAATGTCTTGACCAATGGGGCGGTGATTATCAGGCTGCCGCCGAAGGCGCACGGATGGCAGCAAAATACGGCATGGAGCACAGCATTTTCGTGAAGCATGTCTGGCAACGGTGGGGCTACGACTACCGTCTGCCTGAAATCTATCCGCCGATGGGCGGCTTGGAGCCATTCAAGAAGTTGTCGGATGCTTGCCAGGAGAACGGTATCATTTTCGCGCCGCATGATAATTACATTGATTTCTATCCGGACGCGGAAGGCTTCAGCTACGACCATGTCATCTTCAATGCGGACGGCACGCCGCAACGCGCATGGTACAACAAAGGGCGCGAAGCGCAGAGTTACCGCTGGTTGCCACATGCCTTCAAGCCGTGGCTCGTGAAGAACATGGAGCTTATCCGAGACAACATTGGCGCGCATGGCCTCTTCATCGACGTCTTCTCCGCCATTCCGCCTATGGACTATTTCGACCGCAACGGCCGTTTCTACGACAGCAAGCGGACGGCAAAGGAATGGTCAGCCGCCTTTGATACATGCCGTGAAATCCTTTGGAAAGACAAAGGACCGATGCTCAGTGAATGCGGCCACGACGGTCTCATCGGGTCGCTCGACGGCGGTCAAGCCGACCATTATTCAGGCAATCGCTGGGGGGCTGAAGAGAACAAATGGGAGCGCGTGCCATGGCATGACATCGTATCCCATGGCAAGTTCGTGTTGCTTGGAGGTGGTCTTGGCAGTCGATATGCCGAAGCGGATCCTGCACCAAGTGGTTATGGATCAGATAATTACAATGGCATGACGGTGATCGGCGGCCGCAATCCGATGAGCGATGGCCCGTTCTCCACGAAAGCCGTCAAGACATATTGGATGCTCCATGATGTGTGTGACTGGTTGGCGCGTCAAAAATTCAGTTCGTTTGATTTCGGATTGTTCTTGCCAATGGAAAATACAACGGATGATGAGACGAAGATAGCCGCTGATACGCAAAAGGCGGTTAATGTGAAAGAAGAAGCGGGTAAGACGTTTGAAGAGATGCTTGAAGTGGCGGAAGGCAAGGTGAAGCCAAGCGGAAGGCATCTTCTCACGTCCATCCATCGTCTTCACGCGGTGTTCGGCGAAGGCGACGAAACAGCAGAAATTTGGTGCAACCGCGGTGACGAGCCTTGGCGGCTGAAGCGTGAAATCGTAATGAAGCCAGACGAAATCCAGGCCTATAAAGAGGTTCGTCCGGATGAGTGGGGGGAAGAACAAAAGGAGGAAGATCAGACGGATGAGGGGGAACAAAAGAAGGAAAACGAGAAGAAAAAAGGCGGCAAGAAGCGAGAGAAAAAGCTGCCTAGATGCGTTCTGCCCAAGTTCGGCTATTACATCAGAATGCCCAACATGACAGCGTATGTGATTGAGAAAGACGGTATCACGATGGGCTATTCCCGCAAGGATGACTGCGTATTCTATGACGCCCGTCCACCGTACACATCCATCATGTCCAAACAGAACATTACAGCTACGGTGAAAAGCTTGAAAAAGGTGTCCGATCTTGTCTTTGAGATGAATGTGGAATGGGATTTCGAAAAAGGTTCGACGGCGGAAAAGGCTTCGCAATTCATCCATGTGACGCATCCTTCCAGCAAGCAGGGCGAAGGCATCTTGTATTATGGAACGGTCGAGAAGACGGATGTGGACCACCGAAAGCCCGGCCTTTATCATTCGACCATCAAAGTGGCTCTGCCAGAGAATGTTCCGGATGGCGAACTGAAAATCCTGTTCGGCATCTTCAACCCGCAAAACGGTGAAAGGCTTGGGATTACTGGCCCCCGCATGGAAGGCAACCGCGTCTTCGGTGGTGCCATACAGGTCGCCAGAGGCGATGACGGAAAAATCATAACGACAATTACGAAGACGCCTCAAAAGGACAATGTCGATACGTTGGAATTGCCGATGGCCGATTTCGACGATGGCGTGAAGACGAACGGATCGTTCCGCTGGGTTCGTCTTGGCGAGCGGCGTTGGCGGTTGATTCCCGTGCCAGGCAGTTTGCCGTTCCGCGTGGAAGGCAGTCAGAAGGTGTTGACGGGGCTGGATGACTCCAAGATGGTCAGTGTTACGATCGTCGATCCATGGACCAGCATGGCGCAGAAACCGATTGCGAGGCTAATCGATGGTAATTTGACATTGGAAGTGGATGGACGCGCATTTGCGTATGATCTTGAATTCAAGAAAGAACGGTAATTTAGACATGCTTGATTACGGACAGATGGGAGCGATTAAGGCGTCATGGCGATAGGCAATGACAGAAAATATCGGATGGACATGTGCCACGGGCCATTGTTCAGCCAAATTGTCCGCTTTTCGCTGCCGCTGTTCATGTCGCAGATGATCCAGCTGCTTTTCAATGCGGCGGATTTAATTGTCGTCGGACGGTATGCGCAGCATGAAGCGATGGCGGCGGTCGGCTCAACGGCGTCCGTGACGTTTTTGCTCATCAACGTGTTTTTCGGCTTGTCCATCGGCACGAATGTGATGGCGGCGAATTTCTACGGCGCGAAAGATGACGTGAATCTGAGCCGGACGACGCATACGGCCATTCTGATCGCACTATTGGGTGGTTTCCTATCCGGCGGGCTTGGTTTCGGTTTGTCTCGCACATTGTTGCGCATGATGTCATCGCCGGAGAACGTAATCGACAAGGCGACGTTGTACATGCGTATCTATTTCATGGGCATGCCTTTCCTATTATTATATAACTTCGGCAGCTCCATTCTGCGGGCGTTGGGCGATACGAAAAGGCCGTTGATCTTCTTGGCGATCGCGGGAGTCATCAATGTCGTGTTGAACATGTATTTCGTGATTTGCCTGCATTGGGATGTGGCAGGCGTCGCAAGTGCGACGGTCATTTCGCAGGGCGTGTCCTGTATATTGGTCTTGCGGGCGCTGATGACGGCGGATGAAGACTGCCGCCTACAATTGCGGAAGCTACGCATTCATGGTGCTATTCTTAAGAAAATGATGGGGATAGGACTTCCGGCCGCTGTGCAGGCATCGTGTTTTTCATTGGCGAACGTCATCATCCAAGCATCAGTCAATTCGTTCGGCTCGATGGCGATGGCGGGAAACGCTGCGGCGGTCAGTCTGGAGGGGATGGTCTATGTCGGTTCTTTCACGTATCATCAGACGGCCATCAGCTTTGCGGGGCAGAATTTGGGTGGCCATGAATATGGCCGTATCAAACGAAGCTTCTGGTATTGCATGGCGCTGACGACGGCGATCTGCATCCTAATGGGATACGGTGGATATATTTTCGGACGGCAACTGTTGGGCATCTATAATCCTGATCCGGAAGTGATCGATTGGGGGATGCGGCGGCTGAAAATCCTTTTCACGACGTATTTTCTGTGTGGCACGATGGATGCCGTTAGCGGCGCGATGCGCGGCCTCGGTCATTCGCTCATGTCCGCGATTTCGAATCTGGCGGGCGTCTGCCTGTTGCGTATTGTCTGGATTTATACGTATTTCCAAGTGAATCGCACGATGGAATGCCTGATGATGACATATCCGCTCTCATGGGGTGTCACGACGATGGTCAACGGCTTCGTCCTATGGTACTTTATGCGGAAACTAACCCGCAATGATTAATGATTAATGATTAATGATTAATGAGTAATGAGTAATGTTTTAACGATAGCTTATGAATGATAAATTGGCAGTAAAATGGTATGGAACCAATGCTTTGGAATTCAAACACGGCAATGGTTCGTTTATGATCGATCCGTATGTCAGCCGTGACAACAAACGTTTTTGTGTCCCCTCGGAAGTCGATAAGTACTTGACATCCAAGCCCGATTTCGTGCTAATGACACACGCTCATTGGGATCATTTGCCGGACATGCCGTATCTGATCAAAAAGACTGACACGGTACTCTACGCCTCCCGCACGGCATGCAATATCATGCGTACATTTGGCGTGCCCGAAAAGAATCTCCATGAACTGTCTTACGGCGAAGTTATCGAAATGCCTGGCGGTGTATTTGTTACGGCGTTGGAATCACGCCACATGGGCAGCGACGACTTACAACCTTGCTACGATGCTCCACCGCCGTTGGAAACGCTGAACCGTTGTTCTGCATGGCGTTGCGGCGAAGTCTTTTCATTTGTCATCGAGCTTGAAGGCAAGACACTTATGAATATCGGTTCTGCCAACATCCACGTCCCCTCCATGAGCGGCGCGGATTGTGACTGGTTGTTCTGTGGCATCAGTCGATGGAAGCCCGGATTTCCTGAACTGCTTATGCGCAATATCCACTTTAAGTGCTTGATTCCCACGCATCACGATGAATTCACCGTCCCTCTGGATCAGACCTATATTCGTGATGATTTGGAACGTTTGAAACAGGCCATCCCAAATCTCAACGCCCGCCAACTTCCCATTGCACAGTGGGTGGAACTATAGCGCAAATGATTTGGAATTAACTGCATTCCAAATGATTAATGATTTCATTAATCATTCAAACTCCCATCCAATATACGAAATATCAACTGTGCCGTAGATGTCGGAAGAGCCGTCGCCGAAGGCGATGGATGGTGTGCCTTCACATGGATTGAGCTTCGCCGTAAATAGCGGTGTGTCATCGCCTTGCCGATGAAACGACCATGTGCCGCTAGCTGCGTCCATCTTCATTGTGAAGGCGTGGAAACGGAAGACGCCGATGTCGTAATCGAATTTTTTCATGGTCTTGCCGTCGAGATAGAAAATGGCGTTGCGGGAGAAACGCGCGTATCCGTTGAAGCCTTTTGTTTCCGCCGTGGAACCGACGTTGCCGCAGACATGGAATTGCGGTTTGTCAAGACCGTCTTCCGCAAGGCGGAATTCGAAGGAAACAGTCATTTTCTGTGCGCCTTCAACGGATTCCGCCGCACGGAATAGGGCCCATTCGGAATTGGCGGCGATTTTGTTGTCGCCGTGATTGACAAGATGAAGGACGGGATGTGGTCGTTCTGGAATCGTGATGATTTCATAGGTTGCAGGCTGGTTGGGACTTTGGGCGCGATAGTTATATGGGAAGGCAATGTCCCGTTCCTGCGGCAGTTTGCCGTCCGTTGGTGAATAGAAAGTCGAAAGTCCTTTGGCGCGTGGATCTTCTGGCGCGGAGTTGTCTATTTTGACCAGCTTGTAGCGGCAGGCGTGGATATAGGAAAAAGCGGAAGGACTGCGAGATGAACCGAAATTACTTTCATCAAAGAGGACGAGCAGTTCGGACGGAGCGGTTTCGATGACGGTCGCATAGCTGCTGCCAGAGCCGTGGTAAAGGCAGACTGACTGGAAATGCTCTGCCGTTCCCGTGAAATCGATGAGCAGATAGACGTCTGGACGGCCTGAAATGGCGACGACTGTGCCGTCGGAAAGTCTTGTCATATAAGGAGCTGCGGCTCCTTTAAAGTAGTTGAGCGTGGTCGCTTCGGTCCATGTGAGGCCGCCGTCCGAACTGAACTTTTGCCTAAGGTAGTCGTTGCCGCCGTCGCGGTAGAGGGCGACGATGCGGCCATCCGTCAGTTCGCAGAGCGTGGCTTCGTTGGGGCCTTCGGCGGTGATAGCCTGCGGATCTTCAGCGAGAATGGAATGAAACTTCCAAGTCATTCCGTCATCGTCGGATGCGATGATGAACGAAAGGAGTTTCTTGTCGCCTTTGCGCGTTCCGTAGGCGCAGGCGAGAAGGCGACCTGTCTTGAGGCGGATGACGGCGCGGTGCGTATGGAAGGAGCATTCAAACGGCAATGCAACTTTTACTTTTGCAACGACTTCTTTCTTTTTGGAGTCATCATTGTAGCGAACGATGGAAAGAACATGTTCAGCAGCTTGCTTGTGGTTCCAACAGCCAATTTGAATCTTTTCGCCTTTTGAATTTTGGAAAGAATTGATACCGCAGACACCTGAAGCGGCGTGTTGCCAAGTCTTTCCGTTGTCGAACGATATGTCGCTGCAACCGTATTCCGTGACGGTATGGATGCCTTTTGAATGGTTGAGATGAATGGAGCCGTCGTCGTATCGTGTTGCGAAGCAGAAATTCATGTCTTCTGGGCCGGATTCCACGATGGAAGCTTCTATGGGCACGAGTTTTGCTCCATGCAGGCGGTAGTCATGCGTGTATTGCGAATGGGCGATAGTGGCTGATTGGGCGAGGCAGGCAAGGGCAATGCAGGATAGATGAAAAGCGTTCATGATGATTTCGGAAATTATTGATTATGAACTGATAGCGGATTCGATGACGGATGGCGCGATGGCAAGATAGTCGTCCATTGTGCGGGATTTGAGAAGTTTTTTGCGCAGATGCGGTTCGGCGTTCGGCAGGAAATAGTCCCAAACGGTTTTGAGTTTGGGTAGTGGTTGTTCAATCTCTTGAAGCTCAACGACAAGCGCCTTATGAAAAGCCATAAGAAGAGTTAGACGGCTTTGTGCGTCAATGGTGCCTTCTTTTATGTCCAATGCGAGCAGCGGATTGGCCAGAAGACCACGGCCGATCATGACGTCACGATAGGGCGCGGCGTCTTCAATCGTCCGAATATCGCCATTGTAAATGACTGGATGGACGGAACTTTGGACGAAAAAGCGGAACGTTTCCATGTCCAGATCACCATTGTATTGTTGTTTACCGAGGCGTGGATGGACAACGATATGGCGCAATGGCGCGTTATTTAGCAACGGAATGAGCGGCGGCAGTTCGTCTGCTGATTCAAGCCCGATGCGCATCTTGACGGAAAAATTAATTTGTGGATAGTTGGAAAGAGCTGATAAAACGGACTTTACGGCATCTGGAAGTGGCAGGATGCCTGCTCCGTAACCATGTTGCGTGACTTTCGGAAATGGACAACCGAAATTCAGATCGACTTTTGTATAGCCTGCCTTTGCAATGGGAGCAATTAGTATTTTCAGTTCTTCTGGTGATTTGACAAGAACTTGCGGAACCGTGTTTGGCGGATTATGCACGGCACGTCTGAGCTCACGTAAATCCTTGGGGCGCAGTTCGTTCTTCTCAAGGCGAAGGAATGGCGTGACATATTCATCCACGCCACCGATGACGGCGCAGTGTGCACGGCGGTAGAACGCCTCCGTATAGCCTTGAAGCGGAGCGAAATAGATCATGTCGGATATCAGCGGATGAAATGCTTACGGTAGTAACGGAGCTCTTCGATGGATTCACGGATGTCATCGAGTGCGAGATGGCATTCGCGTTTTGTGAAGCCGGGCATGATCTCGGGAGCCCAAAGATTCGCAAGTATCTTCAATGTACTGACATCGAGATTGCGGTAGTGCAGATAATCATGGAGCTTCGGCATGTAACGGTAGATGAAACGGCGGTCTTGGCAGATGCTGTTGCCACAGATAGGGCTGGCCTGCGGGGGAACATACTGCGCGATGAAATCCAGCGTGCATTGTTCGGC
>JAEEGH010016991.1_pt1 | contig 15587 bp, 17 predicted proteins | sample 9134181 | NCBI WGS metagenome assembly JAEEGH01 (sample SAMN16246544, study PRJNA631951) | gut metagenome | biome: gut microbiome; feature: rumen; material: DP-attached | host: Bos | place: Iran: Karaj | collected 2018-10 | reverse complement strand
TCGAACGCCGAGATCCTGCCGTCCTCACCGCCCTTCAGGATCGGCTTGATCCCGAGCACGGTGCCGACGATCGCGGAAAGGTTGCTTAGCCGTCCGCCGCGGCGCAGGAACATCAGATCGTTGACCGTGAACACGTTGAACATCCGTTCCGAAAGCGCGTTGAGCCGCTTTGCCGCTTCGACGGCAGACAGCCCTTCGTCGCGCAGCTTCGCCGCAGCGATCGCCACGAGCCCTTCGCCAAGGGACGCGCCGCGCGTGTCGACGACCTCGATCACGCGGTCCGGATAGCGCTCCAGAAGCATTCCCGCGCCGATCGACGCCGACTGGCATGAGCCGGAAATGCCGGAGGACATCGCGACGTACACGACGTCCTTGCCGTCCTTCAGATACGGCTCGAAGAAGTCCGCGTACTCCTGCGGATTGATCTGGCTCGTTTTGACCTCCGTGGTCTTCAGCATTGCATAGAACGCGTCGCCGTCGAACGAATCCGTGTCGAGACAGGTGAAGCGCTCCCCGTCGATATAGTACGCAAAGGGGATCATCCGGATGTCGTGCTCCTTCGCCGTGCGGGTCGGGAGATTGCCGGACGTATCCGTGACTGCGATAAACTGCATAATGCTTACCTCCGTAAAAAAGTATTTGCGGCGAAAACAAAGTTCCCCGCCGCATTTACAACGTTATTATATCCGTGATTTCGCGTTTCGGTCAATCTACGCGGCAAATAATGCACCCTACCAAATGCGTTCGCCGCAATAGAACGCAAAAAACCGCTCTACTCCGGGTAGAATCGATATTAAACAGCGCATCGGAACAATAAATACACGATATAACGTTCATCATCGAAGCCGCCTTGCAAAACCGCGCAAACATTGGTATACTGAACAAAATGAGCCGCCGCACCGACCAACCCGTAGGGACGATGGCACGCGCGATCTGACGTGCGATCTGCCTATGTAACGGAGCGTCAGCGGAGTGGAGAGCATTGCCCGTCCGCCGCTGCCCTCTGCGGGAACGTTCATGTGGATTTAGCCCCTCAGCCGGACCCTTCGGGACCGGCTTCTCCCCGGGAAGAAGGCAAGGGGAGGGGTGTGAGCGCTCCCAAAAGCCTTCCCCCTGATGTGGGGAAGGTGGCGAGGCTTGCCGAGCCGGATGAGGAGTACACGCAGAAAAGCGGATGGATGAATTGCGCTTCGCACGTGAATTGTGCCTGCGGCATACCCCCTCATCACCGCTTCGCGGAGCTTCTCCACCCTGAAGGGGGAGAAGCCTCTGGATACGCACCAAAAGCCTTTCCCCTTATGAATCTAAATGCGAATCCAAAAGCCTTCCCCTTGAGGGGAAGGTGCCGCAGCGTGAGCGAAGGCGGATGAGGTGTACACGCAGAAAAGCGGAACGCTTTTCGCGGATGAATTGCGCATGCGCCTGCGTGAATTGTCCTGCGGACATGAAAGAAACCTATTGCCTTTTTTCTCCGCAGTGCTATAATATATTCTGTAAATCAACAAGGGGGTTCAAACATGAAAAAGTTCTTTTCTGATTTCAAAGCGTTTGCTTTGAAGGGCAACGTCGTCGACATGGCGGTCGGCGTCATCATCGGCGGCGCGTTCGGCGCGATCGTGACGTCGCTCATCAACGACATCATCATGCCGCTTCTCGGTCTCATCATCAAGGCAGACTTCTCGACCTGGTTTGTTCCGCTGAAGGAAGTCCCGGCAGAGCTCTTGGTCGACGGCGCAATGCCCTCTGCGGACGTGCTTGCGGAAGCCGGCATTTCCGTGTTCCATTACGGCAAATTCATCTCCGCGATCATCTACTTCATTCTGATCGCACTTGCGGTATTCATCGTTGTACGCGCGCTCCGCAAGGCGGAAGAGAAGGCGAAGGAACTCAAGAAGAAGGGAGAGGAAGCGCCCGCACCCGAAAAGGAACCGCGTCTCTGCCCGTTCTGCAAACAGCCTGTCGCCGACGACGCGACCCGCTGCCCGCACTGCACCAGCGAGATCCCGCTCGACTAAGCATCAAACAAGATCGAAAAGGGCGTTTTCCGACGCTCTTTTCTTTTTGGGGAATCGCGCTTCAAATGCAACATTTCGCTGTTTTGGATTGTCTTATATAGAGAGACCCCGAAAGGCGTCGAAGAAACGGAGGAGAACGTATGCAGAAAAGGAAGATCATCGTTTGGACCGCTGCCGCAACGGTCGTGCTGACGCTTGCCGTGCTGTGCTTTCCGAACATATACGAAATCAAGGAAGGAGGCACGGTCGTTTACGAGGCGATCCTGTATAAAGTGTATCGTTCCCATTCCATACAGGCGGATACCACGGACGGAGATATGGCGTTTCTCGTCGGCACGATCGTGGAGATCTTCGGGAAAAAGGTCTATGACGGCACCTATCTGGAAGCCGGTTCCGAACCGCTGCCGACGTTCCGACCCGGCGAGACGGCGGCGCTGTATGTGCGCGATCCGTCCGGCAAGGTGCATACCTATCATTATGAAGGGCAAGGGCTGAACAAAATCGAGCTCGATCATACGCTGTGGTTCCGTGCGGAGAAGAACGGATGTATCCTGGATTACAACGACGGGCACCAAGGGTATGATATCTGGGTCACGCTGAAGGTCGGCGAGGAATACGCCGCCCGCATCGGGGACGAACCGGACGTCACGGAATACCGGCTGTACTTTGCCGCCGACGGCGCGCAGCTTCCCGCAGGCTGGTAAGCGATCCTTGCAAATGAAAGCGGGATCGCGCGTGAACCGTTCATAAGCGTCTCAGCTCTTCTTGCACAGGGAGGCAGGGATCGTGCGCAGACCAAAAGCCTTCCCCCTTATGAATCTACATGCGCGCCCCCAAAAGCCTTCCCCCTTATGAATCTAAATGCGAACCCAAAAGCCTTCCTCCTTGAGGGGAAGGTGGCGAGGCTTGCCGAGCCGGATGAGGTGTACACGCTGAAAAGCGGAACGCTTTTCGCGGATGGATTGTTCTGCGGACGGGAATTGTGTATGCGGCTTTGACAACCCTTCCGCCTCACTTCGCTCGGCACCTCCCCTTACACAGGGGAGGCAAGGACTTTGCACCCCCAAAAGCCTTCCCCCTTATGAATCTACATGCGCACCCCCAAAAGCCTTCCACTTGAGGGGGCGCGAAGCCGAGCGCTCGCTGTGCGAGAAGAAGCGAGGCGGAAGCGCGGGTCGAACAGGGAACCATGGCGACGCGTGCCGTCTTCGGCAGCTTTCGCGTCGCCATCCACCCTACACGGACATGAATTGCCGCATGAACCGGATGCGTCCGAAATCTTGCGTTTCTGTGAACGATGGCGGATTGCGGTTGCAAACGGGGAGGGCGTCTGCTATAATAAAATAGAAATTTTGTACGGAGAAACGCATCGAACGTGGAATCATCGGATCTGAAGCCCTACAGAACCGTTTCGACGGCTTCCGAAACCGAATATGTGATCAACCGCTCGCGCTTTATCGGGCGCTGTTTTCCGGTGACGAACGAAGCGGAAGCGCTTGCGATCCTCGAACGCATCCGCAAGCAGCACTGGGACGCGACGCACAACTGCTTTGCGTACCGGCTCCGTTCCGGCGCCGCCCGGTACAGTGACGACGGCGAGCCGCAGGGCACGGCGGGGCTTCCGATGATGGAGGTTTTGAAAAAGCGCGATCTATACGATCTTCTGGTCGTTTCTACACGCTATTTCGGCGGGATCCTTTTGGGCGCTGGCGGGCTCGTGCGCGCGTATACGCGCTCGGCTTCCGACGCTGCAGACGCCGCCGGGCTCGTCTTTATGGAGCCGTGCACGACCTTTTCGGTCCGCTTCGCGTATCCGTACCGCAACGCCGTCTGGAGCGTTTTTGAGCGCTTCGGCGCGATCGAATCGACCGATTACGGCGAGGCGATCTCCTGCGTGTTCCGGTGCCGCACGGCGGACGTCGACGCCTTTCTGAAGGCGCTGTCCGACCGCACGGAGGGTCGCGTTGGCGCGGAACCGCTCGGCGAGGGCTATTTCGGCTTTCCCGCAACCGATCCGCAGCCTTAAAGGGTTTATGGATAACAGCTTATTCTTTCGGAGGAAACGCATGAAACGGTTTGTGATCTTCTTCTGCGCGGTCGCGCTGCTCGCGGGGCTTTGCCTGTCTGCGCCCGCGGCGGCGGAGGAGGATCATCCGATCACGCTGACGGTCACATGCGATCCGGAGCCGGAGCTCGAGGGCGACGGCGTCATTCCCAACCTGCTGTTCACGATCCGCAACACCGGCGATACCGATTATACGCTCGAAAACGCGGTCCTGACCGGCGGATACGAGAATGCAGAGCGGATCCTGACCGAAACGATCACGGTGCTTGCCGGCGGCACGAAGGAGTTTCATCTGAACGACGTGCCGGTTCTTGACGCGCAGCTCGATCAGACCGTCACCTATGTGCTGTCGTGGGAGGAAAATGAGTCGGTCGAGGACGAGGAGACCGGCGACTTTACGTCCGTCACGCACAAGCGCGAAGCGGCCGCGTCGATCCTGCTGCCGCGCTTCGTTGTGCCGGAGCTTTCGGTTTCGGCGTCCTGCGAAAAGACCAGCGTACGCGCCGACGAACCCTTTGAAGTCGTCTATACGATCCGCAACGATACCGCGTTCGATATGACCTCTCTCAGGCTTTACGATCCGGAACAGAGCATGCAGTCGATCCAGCTGCCGGATTCCGACCTGTCTGCCGGCGATTCCATCGAGGTCCGCGTCGAATACCGAATGGGCGCTTCGGATATGACGTTCGATCCCCGGATCGAATACATTGTGCGCCGCCGCGAAATGGAGACGCATGCCGAAAATGCGCTGACCGTCGTGTCGGTCGTCGTCAACCTTGCGATCGAAACGGAAATGCACCCCGCAACCGCGGAGGGGACGACGTTCGCGGTCACGATCCGCAACAACGGCAGCCATACGGTTACGAACATCTGCCTGTACGACGAGATCAACACCCTGCTTTCGGAGCCGTTCGATCTTCCGGCGGAGGGGTATAAAACCGTACTCTATACCGTTATGCCCGCCGTTTCGAGCGACCGCGTGCGAACCGTCCGCTTCCATGTCAAGGCGGTCGACCCCATGGATCAGCCGATCAGCATCCAGGATCCGCAGGAATACAGCGTGGTCCCCTATATCATGCCGGATTCGGTGCAGCTCGGACTGTCCGCCATTCTGAAATCCCCGTACTACAACGAGGACGGAAAGCTGTGCGCATCGATCCAGTTTGTGATCAGCAACAGCGGCGAGGTCAAGATTTTCAACGCCGTGCTCAAGGAGATCACGCTGTTCGGCGACGTCAAAACCTATGATGAGCTGCGGCACGGCGACACTTATTATACACAGATCTATCAGCTGGACGGCGTCAAGGAGCTGAAATTCCGCGTCGAAGCGGTCGATCCCGCGGGCGTACCGCGCAGCTCGGATATCGTTCGTCTGGATCTTTCCGGACTCAAGGAGCTTGCCGACCGCAAGAGCGAGCCGCAGCATGTCTATACGCAGAACGCCTATTTCCAGGACATCGATCAGAAATACGGCGGCGTGCTGCGCATTGCCGCGATCATCGGGCTTTCCGTTGCCGCGGTCTGCGCGATCGTCTGCATCGTGCTGTACGCGGTCGAGATCCGCATCCGGAACAAACTGCCCGCCGAGTTCGAGGACGAAATGGAGCGCACGCTGCGCAAAACAAAGCGGCGCGCGGAAAAACAGCTCTTCTCGGACGCGCCGACGGAACAGTTCGGCTATACCGCTCCGATCAAGCTCCGCAACTACGGCGAGCTGACCGAGGAGGAAGCGAAAGCGCGCCGCGCGCTCTATGAAAAGGGCATGCGCGAGAACATGAAACGCGCAGGCGTCAGACCGACGGATACCGCGAAGCAGAAGCCCGAACCGGTCCGCATCGATGCGGACGGCACGCGCGTGATCCCTGTGGTCAAGCGCACTGCAGAACAGCCGATCCCGGAGCAGGCAAAGCCCAAAGCGCCGAAGACACCGGATCCCGCCGAATCAAGCGGCACGCGCGCGATCCCTGTGGTAAAGCGTCCCGCAGAACAGCCGATTCCGGTCGTTCCGCGCACGGTACAAACGGCGCCCAACAAGCCGGAGGAACCGGAAAACGACCGCCCGAACGCGATCCCGGTCGTTCCGCGCACGGTACAAATGGCGCCCAACAAGCCGGAGGAACCGGAAAACGACCGCCCGACCGCGATCCCGGTCGTTCCGCGCAAAACGGCGGCAGAGCCTCGATCGCCGCAGACCGACGCCGAGCCGATCCGCATCTATGAACCGAAACGCGCTGCTGTCCGCCCGGCAGAGCCGGAGGAGAAGCCGGTATTCGTACCGCAGCGCATCGAAAAGGATACGCCCGTCCGCCCGGCAGAGCCGGAGGAGAAACCGGTATTCGTACCGCAGCGCATCGCAAAGGATACGCCCATCCGCCCGGCAGAGCCGGAGGAGAAACCGGCATTCGTACCGCAGCGCATCGCAAAGGATACGCCCGTCCGCTCGGCAGAGCCGGAGGAGAAACCGGTATTCGTACCGCAGCGCATCGCAAAGGATACGCCCGTCTGCCCGGCAGAGCCGGAGGAAACGCCGGTATTTGAGCCGCAGCGTATCGAAAAGGATACGCCCGCCCGCCCGACAGAGCCGGAGGAAACGCCGGTATTTGAGCCGCAGCGCATCGCAAAGGATACGCCCGCCCGCCCGGCAGAGCCGGAGGAAACGCCGGTATTTGAGCCGCAGCGCATCGAAAAGGATACGCCCGCCCGCCCGAAAGAGCCGGAGGAAGCGCCGGTATTTGAGCCGCAGCGGAGAGAACGTGGCGGACGGCAGGTGGTGCGTACCGTGTGGCGAACCGACGATCTGCTGGATCCCGAACCGGAAGCCAAACAACCGTCGTCAGCGGCATCCGAAACAAACGATGTTTCCGCATGTGAAGTCGTCCCCGACGCACCGCCGCAGCCGGACCCCGACGCAACCGCGCCCGAACCGGAACCCGACGAAATCATTGAAACCGTCCCGGACACTGAACCGGACTATAATGCCTCGGACGTCGTGATTCCGGATACGGCGCCGGATTCGATCGAACACCCGTCTTCGGAACAAACACCGGACACGCTCCCCGCATGTGACGTCGTCCCCGATGCCTCGCCGATGCCGGAATCCGACGCAGCTGCGTCCTATACGACGGAAACGGACACGATCCCCGCATGTGGCGTCGTCCCCGACGCTCCGCCGCAGCCGGAATCCGACGCAATCGTCGATCCCGTTCCGGACCCCGAACCGGACTATAATGCCTCGGACGTCGTGATTCCGGATACGGTGCCGGATTCGATCGAACACCTGTCTTCGGAACAAACACCGGACACGATCCCCGTAGGGGGCGTCGTCCCCGACGCCCCGCCGCAGCCGGAACCCGACGCAACCGCGCCCTATACGACGGAAACGGACACGATCACCGCATGTGACGTCGTCCCCGACGCCCCGCCGCAGCCGGAACCCGACGCAATCGTTGATCCCGTTCCGGACCCCGAACCGGTTGCTGCCGACGGCATATCCGAAGCCGCGCCCGTATCGGCGTCGATCCATAGACCGCGGAAGTTCAATGAAAAACCGACGCCGGCAAGACGCGCCGTCGTACTGCACCCAATCAAACGCATGGAGCACGGAACGCTATGAAATGGTATTGGATCCTACTCATCATCGCCGCGGCGATCGCGCTGATCCTGTGCGGCGCGGCGTATTATATGTTCCTCGCCGCGTTCGGCGCGCAGCGTAAGCAGATCGAAAAGGTGTTCCGCGAACGTGAACAGGACCCGTCGCCGCTTGCGCGTATGCGCTTTGCCACAAAGACGTACATGGACGCGCTTCCGAACGAGCGGCTGACGCAGCTTGCGAAGGACGGCACGGCGCTTGCCGCGCGTTTCTTCCCGAACGGCGGCACAAAGAAGGTCGCGATCCTCTGTCACGGCTGGCACAGCTTTCCATGGTGGGACTTCGGCAAAGCCTTTGACATCGTGTACGATGCGGGGTATGCCGTGCTTGCCGTTTCGATGCGCGCGCAGGGGGAGAGCGAGGGACGGTATCTGACCTACGGCGCAAAGGAATCGGAGGACCTTTTGGGCTGGATTCGCATTCTGCTCGAACGGTACGGCGAAGACCTTTCCATCGCGATCATGGGCGTGTCGATGGGCGCCGCAACGGTGCTGTGCACGACCGGAAAGGCGCTGCCGAAGCAGGTGAAATGTGCCGTTTCGGACTGCGCGTTCACCTCCGTAAAGGATCAGTTCGACGCCGTATCGAAAAAACGGTACCCGATCATCCGAAAGATCGGGCAGGGGGCTGCGCGCGTGTTTGCGGGCGTTCGATATGCAGACGCTTCGCCGATCGATGCGGTTTCGCGCTCCCGGACGCCGACGCTGTTTGTTCACGGCGACGCGGACGATTTCGTGCCGTTCGCCATGATGGACCGGCTTTATACCGCCTGCGCATGCCCGGACAAAGCGAGCTGGATCTCACCCGGCGCGCAGCATACCGAAGCTGCAATGAAGAACCCGGAGGCCTATGCCGCGCATGTGCTTCCCTGGCTGAAAGCCCATCTTTGAATCGGGACAGCGGGACGTCGAAAAGGCGTCCCGCTTTCGTTTCTCAATACTGCTTGAGGCTCGGGTTGTTGCCGTTGCAATAGATCAGCACCGTCGCAAGCGCAACGCCGATCGCGCCGAATACCGGATGCATGTCGATCCCGGCGCTCATCAGACTGTTCACGACCGCCTCATAGACGGCGGACGCAAGCCCGATCCAAAAGAGCACGCTCTTGTTTCTGCTCTGGAATACCATGTCGATCCTCCTTTCTTAAAACAGCTTTCCGATCGCATACCCGATCACGCCGACGATGACGGCGGAGATCGCCGCAAGTATGATCGCGTCCATCCGTTTTCCGCTTTTCAGCTCCAGCTCGCGCAGACGCGCTTCATGGTCCGCGCTGTTCTTTGCGATCGTTCGGACGTTCGTTTCGATCCGTGCCAGCGCTTCGAGGATCTCGGAGATCGTTCGTTCAGCCATGACGCACCTCCGTAAACTGCGGCTTGTTCGTGATATACACGGCGGAGCCGTACCAGGAGATGCAGTACCAGCCGGACGGCGCAACGCCGAGCAGCGGATAGGATTCGCCACGGTGCACGATCCCGAAGCAGCGCGTCTTCGTGCTGTCGCCTTCCCGTACGCGGACCGAACCGCCTTTGATCACGACCATGTCGTTCTTCGCCTCCTGATCGAACACCAACAGCCGCCCGAACCGGTTCCAATAGCCGTTCTTTCGACGGTTTTTGACGACGCCGTAGTCGCGTCCGCGGCATTCGACCTGTTCCTCGCCGACCGAAACGCCGACGTGTACGATCTGCTTCCCGTCGTCGTGAAACACCAGATCACCTGGCTGCAGCTCGGATTTGTCGATGTGCCGGCAAAGCGCATACAGTCCCCGGCTCGAAACGTCCTTCTTCTGCAGACCGAGCGCGTGCAGCGCCCAGTACACAAGTCCCGAGCAGTCGAACATGTGAAAGCGCTCGACGCCGTCCGAGAGCCGCTTTGCGATCAGCGCCGCAATCCGCCGCATGTTCATTTCGTCCTCCTCATGCCGTTCGATAAACCGCAGGACGTCCTGCAGATCGTCGAAGCACTCGCCGTTGCCGCCCCAGACATAAATGCCCTTGCCGACCTGGTCCGTTACCATCTGCACAAATTGCTCGCGCAGGCTTCTTTCGTTTGTTTTGTCGTTCATATTCAACTCCTTTCCATCCCGACACAAACAGCATAGCACGAAAACCTGTGTCAGGATTCCCGGAAATCTGCCTAAATTCAACGTTGAAAACGGAGCAAATGAACGATATATCGATATGTATGGAAGGGAATTACATATGTCGTATTCAAAGATCATCATGCTTTTCAAGGAGCATGATGATCTTTCTGATGTAATCAGATCGATATATCTTAAATCGATATATCTTAGATCTATATACTCTATATATATTAAATCTATATATATTAGATCTATATAAGACAGATAGATCTGCAGATCAATATCAATACGACCGTACGAACGCAAAAACAGCCGCCGTTCGGGCTTTTGAACGACGGTTTAGGAAATATGTCAAAATTCCGGGAATCCTGTCCTAGGTTTTTGTGTCATACTGAATGCGGAGGTGATGAGATGATCGTTCGCAATCCAAACAAAAAACGATTCACAAAGGTCGATTGGTCCCTTGCAAGAAGCGGTACGCTGCGACCGGACGAGCTCGGACTGTATACCTTGATGCTGTCGCATAGCGACAACTGGGACTTCTCGGAAAAAGCGCTCATTAGGGAGACGGACGCTACACCGGAAGAGCTGCGCGACATTCTGCATCGGTTGGAGAAAAAGGGATTTACGCAACGGCGCAAAAACCGCTTCGGCACAGTCTGGGATCTGATCGAGGATCCGCAAAGCCAGGAAGAAGTCGACCGGGTGCGCAGGATCCTGTCCGAAGAGGAAGCGGAAAAAAGAGGCGACGGAATTGATATCATCAAGACGGAAAGCGGCAACGCTTCGCCGCAGGATCCCGAAAACGAGCCGAAGCCCGAAGCGCCGACGCCCGCCGCGCCGCAGATGACGAACGAGGAGATGGCGCAGAGCTTCTTTGCGCTTGCCGAAAAGCTGCGGAAGAAGAACATGGAGAACCGCATCAAACGGGAACAGGCTTGCCGAAACGGACAAAACGGCGTATAATGCAGCCATGAAGATGCTGACGGTCACGGTGACGGAACAGGATACGGGAAAAACGGTGCAGGACGTTCTGCGCAGGACGTTCGGCGTTTCCGAATCGTATATGAGAAGGCTCAAACGGCGCAAGGGCTCGCTGCTTATAAACGGTGCACCGGTCTATACCACGGCGCGCGTACGGGCGGGGGACACGGTTTCCTTCGATCCCGCGGACGAAACGCCGCCGGATATCGCGCCGATCCCGTACCCGCTTTCGATCGTGTATGAGGACGAGTGGCTGATCGTGCTGAATAAGCCCGCAAACCTGTCCGTTCATCCGGCGCGCGATCCGAATGAGCCTACGGTCGAAAACGCGCTTACGGCGTACTTTACCGGGCGGGACGGTACGCATCCGGTGAGCCGCCTCGACAAGGGCACGACGGGGCTTCTGACCGTCGCAAAGAGCGGATATATCCACGCGCGGATGAAGGCGATCCAGCACGCGGGCGGCTTTCAAAAGACGTATCTTGCGATCGTGGAGGGCGTTCCCGCCTGCAGCCGAACAGTGATCGACGCGCCGATCGGGCCGCTGCCCGGCTCAACGTATCAGCGCTGTGTGCGCGAGGACGGGGCGGAAGCAAGAAGCGCCTGCGAGCTTCTGCGCTCCCAAAACGGACGTTCGCTCGTCCGGCTCACGCCGTTTACGGGACGCACGCACCAGCTGCGCGTGCATATGGCGCACATCGGGCATCCTTTGGTCGGCGATTGGCTGTACGGAAGCCGCAGCGAGCGGATCGACCGGCCCGCGCTGCATGCGGCGTCGCTGACGTTCGTTCATCCGATCACGGGGGAGACGCTTTCGCTCTCCGCGCCGCTGCCAAAGGATATGGAACGGCTGCTTTCGGAAGCATCTTATGATGCGTCATTCTGAGCGACAGCGAGGGATCTTCCGGATCCTCGCAAAGCTTCTTCGTCATGCTTCGCGGTATGACAAAGAGGAGGTTATTCCAGCTGCTTGCCGAGGTACAGCGCGGCGGTTTTGAGGATCGAAAGCTCGGTCTCGGTCAGCTTGAGACGCGCGTCGTCGGATGCGATCAGCACACTGCCGAGCACATCGCCCGCCGAGGTCACCGGCACGGCGGCAAGCCGCAGCGGCGGCGTTTCGCCCGCCAGCAGCGCAAAGCCCTCCGGGGCAAGGATCGGCTGCCGCGCGCGCATACGATCGACAAAGACGTCCGACAGCACCGCTTTGAATAGCTGCTTTTTCATAGATCCTGCCGAGAAAAGCACGGTTTCCGTGTCCGTGACCGCCGCGGAAAAGCCCAGAGCGCCGGTCAGCGCCTGACAGTATACCTCCGCATAGTCTCCGAGCTCACGGATGCGCGCGTATTTTTTCAGTACGACGGCGTCTCCGTCGGTGAAGATCTCGATCGGATCGCCCTCGCGGATGCGGAGCACGCGGCGGATCTCCTTCGGGATCACGATCCTGCCGAGCTCGTCAATGCGTCGTACAATGCCGGTTGCTTTCATAGGTCCATCCTTCTTTACTCGTTTGGGTCCAGTATTGCCGAAATGTGCGTTTTTCATACGTCGGACGATTGATTTTTCATACGCAGTCCTGTATAATAAAATCAAATTGAGTACGGAGGATGCTTTTATGAAAAAAACGGTCCTGGTGACGGGCGGCGCGGGCTACATCGGCTCGCATACGGTGGTGGAGCTTCTGAACGCGGGCTATGACGTGCTGATCGCGGATAACCTCATGAATTCCAAGGAGGCGGTATTGGACCGCATCGAAACGATCACGGGCAGGCGTCCGGCGTTTGCAAAGGTCGACGTCTGCGAAAAGGATGCCATGCGCGCGCTGTTCCGGGCGCATGATTTCGGCGCGATCATCCACTTCGCCGGGCTCAAGGCGGTCGGCGAAAGCGTCGCAAAGCCGGTCGAGTACTACCGCAACAACCTCGACGCGAACCTGACGCTATTGGAATGCATGAAGGAGTTTGACGTGCGGCACATCGTGTTCAGCTCGTCGGCGACGGTCTACGGCATCCCGAAGGTCCCGATCAAGGAGGACGCGCCGCGCTGGTGCACGAACCCGTACGGCTGGACGAAGTTCATGGGCGAGCAGATCCTGAGTGACTTTGCCGCTGCGAATCCCGAGATGTCCGTGGTGCTGCTCCGGTACTTCAACCCGATCGGCGCGCACGATTCGGGACTCATCGGCGAGGATCCGCAGGGGATCCCGAATAACCTTTTGCCGTACATCAACCAGGTTGCGACCGGAAAGCTTTCTAAGCTTCGCGTGTTCGGCAACGATTACCCGACGCCGGACGGCACGGGCGTACGCGACTACATCCACGTCGTGGACCTCGCCGTGGGACATTTGAAGGCGCTCGAATACGCCGATGCGCACACGGGCGCGATCGCGATCAACCTCGGCACCGGCACGGGCTATTCCGTGCTCGACGTGATCCATGCCTACGAGGACGCAAACGGCGTCAAGATCCCGTATGAGATCGTCGACCGCCGTCCCGGCGACGTCGCGGAAAACTACGCCGACCCGTCGCTTGCAAAAGAGCTTTTAGGCTGGGTTGCGAAGCGCGATCTTGTCAACATGTGCAAGACCGGCTACCACTGGCAGTCGATGAACCCGAACGGCTATGATGCGTAACGCGTCATAGCCGATATTTTGTCCATTCGGCGTGTCGGGAGAACCGTCCCATTGACACATTATCTATTTAGAATAAAGGAGGTGACGTAGATGAATAAAAAAACAAAGATGATCGGCATTGCTTGTGCAGCAACACTTGCTTTGTTGTCAGTTATTCTATGCATCGCTCTCATTTATAACAGTCAAAAAGAACAGAAAGCAAGAATCGCTTTTGAAGACAAATGCGGTATACAACTTCCTAAAAGCGCAAGGATCAAACGTTTTTATAAAAATGAGAATGGATATATGGCTTTTGAAATTGACTTGGATCAAGAAGCGAAAACACAACTTGAGTATGCATTTACGGATGATATTTCATGGGGACGGGAAGATATCAGACGCGATCTTCTTTCTGATTCTTTTATAGGAGAAAGTAGAAATTTCTTTTTGCGTGATTTGGGATGGTTGAATACAAAAGGGGTAAGTTTTGACTTTGGTTTTGAAACGCTGTACGAAGGCGTAGTGGCAAAAACCGGTATTTGGACTGTCATATTTATGAAATATGACAATTCAGGAGATTATAAACTGATTACTTCATGGTATTTATGAGCGTCGGGTGTCAAGGGGACGGAAACGTGTCAAGGGGACGGTTAGCGTGGGATGAATTCGATATTTCGTCCACATGGTGTATATGTGTCCGCTTGCCGGAGCATGGTTGTTCTCTTGACAACCAAAAACTATCATTAACCATTATGGGAATTAATATATGCTAAAGAAGATACTAGCTTCTATAGGGATAACCATATTGTTTGGGCTTTTTCTCTTGATTTCTTATATACCGTTTAACGTACGCTTTAGTGACGATTATGAATTCTTGCACGGGAAAAGAAGCAGGAACAAAATGTTTCACATTAGAGAGAGATTTCGAAACTTGGGAACGATTGTTTTTTGGGATATTCGAAGGGATTTGGATCTAAAACAATATACGCTGTTTTGGGTATTCATCTTTTCATATACATCGTTAGTTGTTTCTATAGTATTATGGATATGGTTTAACCAGAGATGGCTGTTAGCTTCTATTCGATTAACAGCTTTGACGGCTTTTATTTCGATTATGCCAGCAATCTTTTCAAGGCGTTTTACTCTGTACCGCTTTAACCGTATTCAGAACAGAAAAGAGTATCGAAAGAAACCACAGAAACAAGAGAATCAACAGCTGACTGCTAAAACAAAATTTTTATTGGTTATTACTATTGCAGGAGGTGTATTATTAACGGCTACGGCACTTGTATTCTTGATTTGGTATATTCTATTGCAAGAATAGCTGATATAGAATACCATAATGGAAAAGGTAGTGATAAAGGTGTGTCAAGGGGACGGTTAGCGTGGGATGAATTCGATATTTCGTCCACATGGTGTATATGTGTCCGCTTGCCGGAGCATGGTTGTTCTCTTGACAACCTACATATGCAATTAATAGGACATTTTATGTTTCAGAGTATAAAGTCAAAGTGAGGTGTATAGCGTGGTGTTATATGTTTTACCGAGTAATGAAATTGTTAGAGGAACACCGATCATTAATGAAACTGGAACGCTATTATTTGACCCCGCGCCTCATATAGGTCCCTTTGGATTTTATCCATATCATTGGACTTTTTGGATTTCAACACGTCTCAATAAAGAGTATGAGTATCAGTTCTTATATGCACTTGCTGAAACCCGATTTTTGAATATGAAAGATGCTCATTTGTCGATTCCGCATTCTATCCGTGGTCAAGTGTTTATAAAGCTAGATCATTATATGGGTGATGGCATCTACTACAGTGAACATGAGGAATTTGAAAAGAATGCCTATATTGATATAGAAAAAGGGATTATTGCAGTGGGAGACCCTTGGAGTAAAGAAGTGAGTTGTGTCGAATTTGCAGAAAATGAGTTTGCATTGATCGATAGATTCAATCATCTAAAGGCAGTATTTGTAAAGGTGTCAGGGGGTGTCAGGGGGACGGTTAGCGTGGGATGAATTTGATATTTCGTCCGCATTGTAAAGTGACAAGGGGACGGTTAGCGTGAAAACGAAGACCGAGAAAAGTACAGGAAAAAAAGCTTCCGCTCTTGACCGAGAAGGAAACGAAAGATAGAATAGAGACAGCCGTTATTGCACGGGCGATTGATATGGCGAA
>JAEEGH010016990.1_pt1 | contig 15589 bp, 14 predicted proteins | sample 9134181 | NCBI WGS metagenome assembly JAEEGH01 (sample SAMN16246544, study PRJNA631951) | gut metagenome | biome: gut microbiome; feature: rumen; material: DP-attached | host: Bos | place: Iran: Karaj | collected 2018-10 | reverse complement strand
CCAGCTCCGGGATATAGGTAGCCACATTGCCCCGGGAGATCTGTTGACGGCCAATTTCCATGGCTTTGTTGATGACATCCGAAATCCACTGTTCGTTCATGGCACTCTCTCCTGTTTTTTACTTGTGCTTTTGGGGGATCATACGCTTCGGCTTTTTGCCGGCCTTTCCCCGCGCTGCGCCGGAAGGCCCTTGCCGGCGAGGACGCAGACGGTCTGATCTGCGCGAAGCTCCTCCTTGAGGATTCCCTGTTTTCCGCTCCATCAGTGGCTCGACAAACTGGAAGTTATCTTTCTAAAACAAATCGGGCGAGTTCTACATCATCGACCGTCTCAGTGGAAGCTATTCGAAATCCGCATTTCTCGGTGTAGAACTTCACATTCTCTGTTTTATCGATGGGTGTGACTAAAGTAAGTCTCGTCCAATCCTCAAGAAATGTCTTTAAGAACCGGATCGCATGAGTTCCTATTCCTTTGCCTTGAAATGCAGGAACGACACACAGACAGGCGACCTCATATACTCCCGTGTCCAGCTTTGCGTATGATACACAACCAACAGGTCCATCATCACAAAATATGATGTGCTTTGGATGCCGTCTTATTGATTCTTCCATCAGTTCTTTTGTCAGTCCGTATCCCGGACATGTGCCATATCTTAGATGATCGTCATAGAACGCGGCATTATAGATTTCGACCAGAAGGTCTGCGTCTTCTGAAGCTGCACGTCTGTATTCTATCGTCATGGTTTGTCATCTCCACAAATCCCGGTTTGTCGAGCAGACTGCCCAGCAGGAGTATACCATATTTCCTGGCCCTTTTCCATCATGCGCTTTGATTGCTTCAAACAATATGGATCCAACGTGGTAGCATAACGATCTTGTTTATCCTACCATGCATGAGCTATTGTTGAAAAACTAAACCGGGGATGCGCTCCCCGGCCCTCATGTCGCGATCTGCTTATAGCTCTCAGTTTATCAGTTCCAGATTCCCTTGTTCGTCGATGCTGTAATCAAATACATCCAGAACAGCGCCTGTCGGCACAAATTCATTCGCTACTTCATCGAATACTAACGGCGAAAGCTGGCGGAAAATGTGCACACCGTCTCTGCCATAGCAGGCCGAGCCGTATGCCTGGATGCCTGAATCCTGGTAAACTTCGTATCCGTAGGTTGTATAACTCGCCTCGATTTTTCGCGTTTGCAAATGATACACATCAATGTACCGGACATAGCATCCCGTCCCATGTCCGATCACGCTGAACTCTAGATAAACCCTTGTTCCCCGATCGGTGCCGCAAAGGTGGAAACCCTCGCATGCACTGGGGATGTAGTCCCACAAATACCAATTAGGCCACTGCTCCACAAAAATCAGGGTTCCTTCTTCACCCCAGCCCCAACCGGAAAAACTGATGAGCTGCACCAATGGTACATTCTCAGTTGAAACATCTGAATGTCCATGATGCTGAAGGTCTGCCTGGCTGATAAGTTCCCGAAGCACAGGCGCTCCGCAGGGCTCCATTTCGATTCCCCAGGATTGAAGCAGCTCGCGTGTTGCTTCATCCTGACCCCGGTCATAGGCGTCCCGCAGACGCTGACAGGCCTCCTCCGGATCCATGGCAAGTGGCTGAAACCCCCGCTCCTCTGCTCCGTTATAGCGTGGGATTTCTTCACGCCAAACATAGCCGCTGTGTTCTCGCACGTTTTCCTTGGTGACCCACGGCGCTTCCTCGGCGAAAGAGATCGCACAGACTGTGATCAGCAGAAGCGAAAAAAGAATCAAGGAAATCCTTTTCATGAGTACGACCTCCGTCACAATTATCTCTCAATGCTTACTCATACCCGCTCATGCTGCCGATCTGATCAAGGACCGTAGATTCCCTCATAGTTGTTCGTAATTCCGAAAAGCCGCCAGAATGCTTCGCCAATACCGGACGTACTGCCATACAGTCTGAGCGCCTCGTCTCCATTGCCGTAAGCAAAGAAGCTTCCATCCTCAGTACGGAAATTGCGGCAGCTGTCTGTCGCCATCTGAAGGACAATCGTTCTTCCGTCTGTGGAGTAAAGCGTAAGCGTTGCGTCAAACGGACATCCGGCGCTTACAATCGGCTGAGCTATGGAGAAATTCTCTTCAATCCACCTGAGACCGGCCTGATCCGAAAGCGTATACGTGCCCTTGGGCGTTGTCAATTCCGCTCTGTCCAGGTTGGCAATAAGCCGGATCGTCTCGACTGTCTCCGCGGTGAGACGGTCTGATGCACTTTTATATATCCAGCCGCTGGCACCGCGCAGGCTGACAATCAGCCATTCTCCTTCATCCTTCAGGATGGGCAGCACGGTGCCTTTGCTCAACAGTGCGACCTTTGGTGCCATGGTATCATTCCAGGCATAGACCGGCGTTGTATCGTCAGTGCGGTACCACGTTGGATTGACAATGATATAGTCAGAATTGACCCAGCCTGTCTGTCCAGCGTCGACATCATCCGAGGTAAAGCAGCTCGCCCAGCCGTCCCAGTTATCCTGCACGGCGAACGTATCGCCATAGTGCAGGGTTTCCACTGCTTTGGAACTGGCGCTGCGTTCCTGACGCACCGTCAGGCTTTCGCACAGCACAACGGCCTGGTAGCCGATCTGCCCTTCGCCCTGGGCAGGAAGAATTTCCGCACGAATCCTTGCAGTGCCTGCGCATGAAAGAATCACCGACAACAGGACTGCCAACCATATACGCTTTCGCATGTTTGTTACCTCCCGGGGTTCGCTACAACCGTACCGCACTTACTGCCACGGAACGTAGAAACGCTTGATCACCGCCAGTTTTCCGTCTTCGTCGATCACAACCTCGACATTGCGGATGTCAAAACCGGAATCATCCGTGGAATTCATTCTTTCCAGGAAGCCTGCCATGTTGTACACAGTCGGATGAAGGAGAGATTCCCCGGTTGACGGATTGATTCCGTCCAGGAAGATGAAATGGTCAGAAGCCCGAACTGTGATGGAAGGGAATTCCACCCAGGTATTGTCATTATCATCGGCGATCCAGTAGTTCATGTCGATAGACTCGTACAGACAGACTTCATCCTCAGTGTCAGCATTCAGAACGATATAGCCATCCTGATCGGTGATGGACCTGATCTCTACCTCGCGGCCTTCTGTAAATATGCCGTCCCCGACCTTCAATGCCTTGATTTCCTCCGGGTCATAGCGTTCCGGCACAAGGATTGTGATGTTGAACACACCGTCATCGCAGGCGTTGATCTTCGCATCGAAAGCGACGGACACAAGATTGTCCGGATTAATCTCGCTTGCCAATGCAGTCACAACGGTACGTTCAGCTGATGCTGAACCTATCAGCACCAGAAGAGCCAGTAAAGCAGGAATCAGCCTCTTCATTGTGCGCACCGTCCTCTCTCAGTTCAGTTCTACCGGTTCCCAGCCGTAGTCCTGGTAAGCGGTGATGTTCAAACCGTTTGCCTCGACATAAGCTTTGATGAACTGTGTCCGGATTGCCTGATTCGCTTCTGCTCCCAGGTCGGCGCCGGCGAAATACTGATCTGCCAGTTCCTGATCACCATCCGCAAACCGTTCGATATCTTCCACGTAATCCTCGCCGTCCCCGGCTTCTTCCATGGCAGTCACCTGCCACCGGCCGTCTGCATTTTCCAGCATGATGACCGCGGGATATTCTCCGCCGGAGATGTTGAACAGGGTCTCTCCGCGCCGGACATAGTTCAGGATCCAGAAAGAGCCGTACACCTTCGCGTGCGTATCGTCGATCATATCGGTCTTATGGATGATCGGGCATGGGATCGTCACATATCCCGGTTCCGTCAGATACTCCTTGGCGCGCTCATTGCCTGCCAGATAATCTGCGATGGCTCCCTCTATGGGGTCGTCCCCGGAATAAGCGTAAGCAGGCAGGCCGGGTTCGTTCGTCACAGCGCCGGTCTCCGGTTTATCCTGCATTTCAGATACAGCCGCCGTGATGAAACCGGCCTCGTCGGCCTCGTTCCAGATGGCATAATAGGGGATCGACTTCGCCTCCGGGTCAATCTCCTGAAGATGGGACCAGATCATAAAGCCTTCCGGCAGACGGTCCACCGGTGTGCCGGGGAGGAAAACGGTAACGGTCTGTGCCTTTTCCAATCCATATGGCGCTGCCGTTACATAACGGATACCATCCTCAATGGCTTCCGGAACCTGACCTTCATCCTGTTCCACAGAAAGCTTAACGGTCCAGGCGTATTCGTCAACGGGCTCCGGATCAGAGAATTGCCCGTGAAACGAGCATCCGTACAGCGTACCGTCCGGATAGTTTTCGCCTGTTTCTCCCATTTCGCTGTCATGGAAGCTGCCGGTAAATGTTCCGTTTTCTCCGACGGTCAGTTCGGTGCTCCAGGCGCCCACACCGCTGGAGAACTCAAATACCTGTCCGTCCATCTGTGCAAGTAGATCCATGGACGCGCTTTCCGCGATTGCGGATGTGACCATCATCATGAGCGCTGCCATCAACACAACCAGTCGTCTTTTCATTGTTCTGACCTTCTTTCTGCATCATTGTGATTCATAACATATTTTTCGCTTTCTCCGGACAGAGCTGCACAACCTGCAGAACGCAAAGGCCGCTGACCGCCTCACCAGGCTGTCAACGGCTTCTGCGTTCTGCGGCTGGCGCCGGGCCGCGAACCGGCTCAGCCGTTCTGCACAGAACCCAGGATGTCATACTCGAGGATGATGCCGTTGGCCGCCTCATACAGCAGCCGGCCGTCCTCCATCAGGGAGAAGAAGGCCTCGGCGTCATTTTCGCTGTCGATGATCTCGATGACACCATCGTCATTGGTGGCCAGGGAGGTGGTTTCGCCCTTGCACTCCAACTTTCCCGTCTCCTCGTTGTACAGGCCCGTCAGGGTGTACTCGGTGTAGGCATCGTCGCCGCCCCGGTGGATGAATACGGTGTAGTTATAGGTCTCCTGATCCATCCCGTTCCAGGAAATCTCCACCCAGACAGGCTCCTCGCCCTCGGCGGAGCGCCATACGCCCTCGAAGCAGCCGATGTTGCGGAACTCCAGGTCAGCGCCCGCGTTCTCCCGGCCGTCGGTCCAGACCAGCGCGCCATTCTCCGTAATGGCGAAGGAGGTCTCCTGGCCCTCGTCGTCCATCCCTCTGTATGCCTCATCGTCCTTGACGCGGTCAAAGGTCTCGGGGTCAATGGTGAAGGAGGACTTCGTGGAGGAGACGGATACCAGGCTGTCGGTGTCCTCGTGATAGTAACAGCTGTACTCCCAGACGGTGCCGCTCCAGTCCTCGTTGTTCACCAGCTCGACCATGACGCGGTAGCCAAATTCCTCATAGACGATGCTGATCAGGCCTCCGCCCAGGGCCCAGTTGCTCTCGAACTTTTTGCCGCCCTCCGGCTGGGGGACAGACTCCTCGGCCAGGGCAGCGGAACCGATGATGGAAAGGGTCATCAGGAGGGCCATCAGGATGCTCAGAAACTTTTTCATGAATTCTCTTCCTCTTCTTCATACGGTAGTGTTGTGGAACCTTTACCGGTTCCGACAGTTGATACGCAGGAAAACCGGGGCTGGCAGTGCCGGCCTGCATTTTCACGGAAAAGATTCTTCCACTTCCTTGCGCCAGATTTCATCTCGCAAGGTCTTGCTATGCCTGGTTCCTATGTCAGCCTTCATCATCGCCGGAGTGACCGAACAGCCCCACACTGATGACAATATTTCCCTCAAGTGTCAGGCGCTTCTGCGTTTCCATGAAAGCATCCTTGAAGCGTGTGCTGCCGCATAGTGTAACAACCTTGTACTTACCGACCATCATTAATCCTCATTCTTGCCCTGAAAAATCAAACAATGACAATTGATTCTCTTTACAGGATCTTACATCTCGCTCTTTGATGACATCTTCATCTCCGACTGTACCAAAGAGCAGAGGGGACATTGGATTGTGCGCTTGAGTATTTCTTTTTACAGTATTCTGGCTGTAATTTGCGTAGCAATATAGGCATCCATGTTTGCAAGTGTTGTATGTGCCAATATCGATACTTGCAACACATCCGCATTCGCTGCGTTGGTTCGGATCTTTCCCCAAATTAAGTCTATAGTTCCCCAGTTTTTCAAAACGTTGTTTATCAATACAACAGGCGTGCGGAATATGTAATCCGCTCAAATCTATTTTTTCGGCACAAGTATCAACATATATTCCATAATGCTTGGCTATGTCTGAGAATCTTTGCATCACCTCAATTTGCATTTCAGTGGTCTCAGGATGAATACTAAGCGGCCTTACATTGCGTTCCGTATTCTTATATAAATCAAGGAAGCTCACTGTGCACTTTTCTGTATAATCACTTAGCTTTGAAGCTAGTACTCGAAAATACTTACAATGATAATCCATGGTATATCGATCATTGAAGAATATAGGATCGTAACGCCAAATAACACGATTACGTCCTATGGCCTTTGAAAGTTGCTGGAATGCAGGGATCAACGATTCATTTTTCGAAGGAAGATTAGGCTCCACATCGCGATCATATGCTGTCAAGGTAAATTGAAAGTAATAAATATACTTTCCCAGCTCAGGCAACCTATTCATCATCGGGATAGGATTCTTTGTCCAGAATACTATTCCATCAACCACATCAGGGGACAAATTGATTCTTCCTATTTGATGCACGTTCATAGGATTACGAACGAGCACATACTCATCTCGCAATCTATTATAGAGCCATTCAGAATAGAATGCAGGGAGGTCTGTTCTTCGACTAGCGCTAATAATCATAAAACGATCCCCCTCTACTGAACTTCAATAAGCAATTGCGCACTTGAGCACGAACGCCATGGCTGATAAATTCTTTCAAATTCATCTGGCAAAGCAAAAATGATTTTATTTGATTCATGCCTTTCTCCATATTGCTGGCCAGAATGGACAATATTGTATCCAAAGTAATACTTGCTATACCTTCCATGAATATCGGATGCTTTCATCATTTCAATAAGATCTGAAAAATAGTCCCTTCCTCTGTTATTGCTGTTTACATCGTTAATAAGAATGGCCATTGGGACTTCCTTTTGCTTATGGGCAATAATCGTATCGATCAATTTCTGAAAGAACTCTTTTATCTGTCCTATTTGTCCATTGTTATAGAAATGTGAAATGACATATTGCAGAACAACCACGTTTGCATCAGGAATCACGAACTCATCTGCGACAGCATCCATGTATCGAAATTGAGATTTTCGTATTGTTGTTGTTTTGTAATCGCTTATAACATCGTGAATCCTTTTCCAGCGCTTGTTTATGTCAATTCCAAGATAAGAAATAGTTTTCGAAGCTGTTTTTTCATGGCAATAACGTTCCAGTGCCATTAAGTCCGGGCATGCCCCACATCCAATCGAAAGTACGTGATATTTCTCTATTTCCTGCATTGCCTTGCTTCGTCTCATGAGATAGAGCATTTCAGATGCATATTTCGCAGTATAATCACAAACATAAAAGTCGAGCATGCGACTACATTCATAATCTTTACGCCCATTTGCATATCTTGTAGGATAGTGAACTTCTTCCAAGCATTGTTTACAATTGCCACACGGATTACCTGGGCAATGATCATCGTGGTCGCAGTCACTGCAGTGAGTGGATATGTATTGCTGATGGCAGTACTTTACCACAGAATCAAGCAGAGATTTTCTTTCCATTTTGCTTATTTCATCATCACTCAGCTTACTGTTAAGAAAGTCGTATGACATACTGCTACCAGCTTGATAGCCACAATACGGGCATTCATCATATTCACGTTCACGCATGCCGGGCACTTGTTCACGGAGATATTGATGGTACAGCCGGTGACAGTTACTGCATACCGCAATTCCATTTTTCTCGATAAACTCAACAAGCATACCGTGCTCATCATATGCCAGCATTTTTTCACCTCAATCCGCAGATTGTTCAGACTCCAGAGATTTTAGTGTTTTCCCATCAACAGTTTTCCAGCTTGTAAGGCCATTCGCGCTTTTGCCAATTACAAACATTGCCGCATAAGACGGGCTGGAAAACAGTAAGTCTTCTTGCAGTATGTGATGCTCATCAAGCTGAGCCTTTACTCTGCGCTCCTTAATAACCGCAGGAACGGTATCGTCATCCACAGGAGAGATGCTACTTCCCTGCAGAACGACGAAACCTTCTGCAGTCTGCTTCCCATTTGCTTCGACTTTTCCTACGTTTTTAATTGTGCGCTCGAGATGAAGCTCAATTGCATCCTCCGCCACAGTATCGTTTGAAGCCTGGGTTGCAGCAATCACAGGTTTGTTTAAAGGCTCAAAAACCTTATGCCCGAGGGTACCCATGATTACCTTGGCATAGTCAATGAACTCCTCCATTTCGCTTTCCTTCTCCTCAGTAATGTTACCAGGAGTAGGATCGTTGCCATTCTTCACCTCATAGCGTTTTGCTTTCAACGCCATGTTACAGAAACGATTTTCAAGATAACTTATCTCAGTAGGCCCGAGAGAATTATTGGATGTTGTGAATACTATTGCCTCTGTCCAATAATCCTTTTCTGGATTGCGCTTATGTTCCTGAAGCCGGTTCAGGATACCCTCGCCATTTTTCCGGGCACCAGCCTGACCAATATATACGACGTTTTTCCCTGTTTCGTCTGACGTCCCAAACAGAAAGTAAACACCGCTCTGTTTCAGATCATCCCGGTCTTTGCATTTGTCCAATTCGGTTCGAGGAATCTTGAAGGCGACACCCGTCCAATTGGCGAGTGTACATTTAATACGTCCAGCTGCATCGCCGTCCATCAGGAAAAGCTGAATATTCTTTCCATGTGCCGCCATACCAGTGATTCCTCCATTCTTTAAGCTTTTTTGATCAACTCGCACTCTTGTCTTCCACATCTTTACGTGATACAGTGCCGAGTTCTTTGATATTTCTTCTCTTCAGCAACTCGTTGAAGTCATCGATACTGATTCCTGGAAACCTTTCCAGCAGGGTGATGTAAGTTTTATCCGGCTCTTTGAACTCATCAAGAGGGATACCCGCTTTTCCAAGCACTCTCTGTGTCATCCGAAGATCAAACTTGCAGCCAACGCAAATTGCCATAAGGATTTCTTTGCCCATATTGTTCTTTTTGTCGTTCTTGATGTCCGTATGGTAATTCGTGTGAAGCAGTGTTGCATTCCTGAAGTTATAAGGCCGAGTCAGCTTGTTGTTCTCAAACCAATACCATAATGCTTGACAGAGGGTAGTAAAAGGATCAGTCAGCATCTGGATAAACTTTTTCTTTATATCATCCATTTCTGAAAACAAATTATCAATAACTGCATCATATACATCGGCGTCTGTTACCTCATGTAGTTCACTCTTATTTCCCTTCTTTTCCTCTTGTTCAATATAGGCCTTGAAACCAGCTTGATATTTGGAATGAAAAGACAGAAATCTTTCATCTACTCCCTGAGCGTGATACAGTACAGCGTAATGGTAATAGTCTTTTTCCGCTATGGTGTGAGAAACGATATGCTGCTCACATATATTGATCGTACAGGCAGCGAGATTGTTTCTTGCTCTTTTTGTCAGATGAAGCTGCCCATTCCGTACCGTGATATACTTCTTATCGGCAATAACGAAATATCCATCAGCGAAGACCATATGATTGGACTCAATCCATTGAGCCAGAATATCATTTTGGCTCATTAGTTCATATGCGTCTGCCGGAGTTATTGCAATGTGCTCTTTTCGTTGTAATTCTCCGAATACATCTTTATAATCCGGATAGTTAATCAGCTTCCCCTCAAGGCCGACCTCTGCAATTCTTATTTTCGCTGATGCTCGTGAAACCCTGAAAAAACTGGAGAGTTTATCGACCAAATCATCACATCCACTTAATGGGCCGCTCAAATATTCTTCAGCTTTTTGGACAAACATATCCCGTGGCATCAGCACGCGAGGTGCAAGGCGATGTGCCTGCCATTCCAGCCACTCCACCTCATTTTGCTTCGTTTGCTTTTTGGTAGGGGGCTCAAAATCTATCCCGGACTGGCAGCACATAATCGGGTATAGCTGTTCCTTTGCTTTCCGATTTTTAACTGCCAGTATTTCAAAATATCGTTTATCCTTTTCCCAATGAATCATCTCATGGATGAGGGTATTGCGCTTACATCCTTCTCCATATGCCCATTCGGAATCTGGATCAAATACAAGTGTGCCTGCCTTGTAGAACGTGGGTACATATTCGTCTTTCTCCCAATCATAGACATCTACATAGCCATCAAGCAGCAAACAGCAGCCAAAAATATCCAGATTTCTGGAGAGGGATGCTGTTTTTACTGTAAGATTGGCTTCAGCAAGCATATCCTCGACGGGAAGCGCCATTGGGGTAGTCAAGGCGGTTTTACAGTGTTGTCCCAGAAACTTTGCGGCATAATCATCCAGCCGGTTAGCCCCAAGAATCAGGGCACCAGTTTTGGGATTGACGTCAAAAATATCGCTTGGTGTAAGCTGCTTAGCCATCGATTTCCTCGTCTCCGTCATTTATTGCGTCTAATGGCATCTCTTCAAGAAGCTGACGCGCTTCTCTCCAGTTGGGACAATACTTCTCCACCAAAGCATGAAAACGGTTTGTGTGATTCCTTTCCAACAGATGAACCAATTCGTGCGTAAGCACGTACTCTAAACACTCCATTGGCTTTTTTACCAGCTGAAGATTGATGAGTATCTTTTTCTCCTCGATATTGCAGGAGCCCCATCTGGTCTTCATATACTTAATATTGCAGGCATTTGAACGAACACCGATACGATCTTCACATTGTGCGAGAATGGTAGGAAGTGTCCGTTTTAGCTCTGCGCGGTACCATTCCGTAAAGGCCTTTTCCCGGTTTTCCTCTGATGCTCCTTCGGGCACGGTCATAATTATTCTTGTGGGTGTCTTTTCAATATGATATCGACCGCCCTGGCGTTTGACCTGTAACATATAGGGCTTTCCCCAAAGATAACATGCCTCCCCGGATACGTATTCTCGTTTGGTCTGGCGCGGCTGTGCCAGCATACGATCCCGCACTTTAACGATCTCAGGAATCTTACGAAGCACAAAATGACGAATAGACTCATCGCTGATCCCAGAAGGAGCAGTTACCGTTACAATGCCATCCGGCGGATTTACCCGTATATACAAGTTTTTCAGTTTGGCCTTCCTAGTGACTTCAACAGAAAGACCGCTGACAACTAAGGTTTCATTCTCTGTCATATTCAGCCTGCCTTTTTGCGAGATCAAAGATCGCATTTGTCTTTTCCATTGCCTCATCTGCTGGAACAGCAGCAGCAATAAGCGTTTTATAAATAGCTTGCTGAACGGACTGACTGCGCTGCGGGTGCTCCTGCCAATGGGAGCGGACGCTTACCTGAATTGCATGATCTTCCTTAAATGTCAGGTCAGAATTGCCATCTAGGAAATCATAAAGCGCACGTCTGGCTTCACTGTCACGGATTCCTTCAGGATAAGCGTCATCCTGTTCAGGGTGTAGGATTGCTTGTGCCAATTCTACTACCTGGCGGAGGTATTCTTCGTAGCTCATCGCTTCGATCTTCCGCTGCTGGATAACATCCTCAAGCATCTCAGATAGCTTTCCAAAGTAGACTTCGTTGGAGCTCATCTTTTTGACGATCTCATGCTTAAGGTTATTCTCAATTGTCTCAGCTTTAGCTGTATCGTCTCCGGGGAGGTCTTTAACCAAATCAGCTGGCGTAGTAGTTTTACCCTCCAGCAGCAGCTCCACTAAAGACATGTCTGCCATTCTATTGACCAGCTTGGAATCATCAGCGCGGATATATGTATCCAGGATATACCGCATATCAGCCTCATATGGCTTCTGGTCAATATAGTCGCAGCTGGCCAGCTTGATCATTTCTTTGATTCTGTTGTAACCAGAAATCTCTTCTCGCAGACCAGCAACCTGTTTTTCTGTGTAGCCGTAATCAGATACCAGCTTGTTACAGCAACTGGCAAATGATCTGGTGAGAGACGCAGTCAGGGCGTAAAGTGTATCTCTTCTCGCTCTCCGCTCGTCTGTCTCGCTAAGAGCACCGCAGAAAAATTCAATATAGTCAGCGTCAGCCTGAGGAGCCGGAACACCGGCCAGCAGATCCTTTAGTGCTTCAAGGCTACTGGTCATTTCAGACTTGGCCTCATCGTAGCGATCTTTGATCAGTCCTTCCACATCTTCCGGATCAAAGCCATCAAATGCCTCTGTCGTATAATCATGGACAGCGGACTGAATGTTCCGGAAAAGGTCCATATAGTCTACGATGTATCCGTAATCCTTGTCTTCTCCATCCGGGCGATTGACACGACAAATAGACTGAAAAAGATCATGATCCCGCATACTCTTGTCGATGTACAGATATGTCGCACTGGGTGCGTCAAAACCTGTAAGCAGTTTATCGACAACGATGAGCAGCTTCATTTTCGCCGGAGACTTTCGGAACAGTTCTTTGACTTCGGCTTCGAATTCAGCCTGTTTTTTCCCGTTCAACATCCGATCGTAGATTTTCTTTTTATATTCCTCCTCGCTTTCCTGGGAAAGATCAGACGTTGCAGTACGCACACTGGCTGTCGTTGGCTCATAGGAAGTGACTACAGCACACTTGGTGAAACCATGAGCCTGGAAGATCTCCCAGTACTTGCAGGCTTCATAGATGCTGCCTGCCACAAGCATGGCGGTTCCACGATTGTTGGCAAGGCGCGGCTTACCGACAGAATCATTCATATCAAAGATGATATCTGCGGCGATTCGTTCCAGGCGTTCTTTTGAACTATATAGCTTGCTGACGGTCGTCCAGCTTTGCTTTAATTGGAGTTTGGCGCGTTCAGTCAGTCCCCTGGTTTTGATCTCAAACCATTGATCGATTTTGTCGGGACTGGACAACTCCTGGTTGACATCTCGGGCTTCGTACCGCAGGTCAAGGACAACACCGTCCTGGACGCCTTCATTGAACTTGTATGTATGGATGTAAGTTCCGAAGGTTTCCAAGCTGGTTTGCTTATCCGTTTTCAGCAACGGAGTACCTGTAAAACCAATGAGGATTGCATTTGGCATCAATTCCCGGACAGCAATATGCAGTTTGCCAGAATTGGTGCGATGACATTCATCAATAAATCCAATAATGTTGCCTTTAGCCTCATAGCCTTGGGGCAGGGCAGCACGGAGCTCTTTCACGTACTGGTCAATATCAGCCTGTTTGCCTGCATTATGTCCATATTTATGGATCAGAGAACAGACTATAGAGGCTTCGTGTTTGTTGAGAATGTCACGCAGATCATCACAGCTCCGGGCACGTTGCACGTGGTTTTCGCCAACGTTATGGAACACACCTTCAATCTGGTCATCCAGTTCCTCCCGGTCTGTGATGATAATAACTCTGCTATCGTCAATGTGTTCTCGGATCCACTTGGCCAGCCACACCATAATCAGCGATTTACCAGAACCTTGAGTATTCCAGATGATGCCACCCTGGCCCTCTCGGATACGTTTCTGGGCAGCCAGGATTGCAAAAAACTGATTGTGCCTAGCTGTTTTCTTATATCCGGCATCAAAGATCATGAAATCGTGAATCAGCATGAGCAGCCGGTCATGCTGACACAACGAAATAACACCATCGCGCAGCCGATTTGTCTCTTTAGCCTGCATCGCGCGGATGCTGACTGATAAGTCGTCCGTAGCTCGTTGATCTTCTCGCCAGGAAAGATAGAACTTCTCGCCGGTTTCCACCACACCATACTTGAGGCCTTCGGCTTCATTACCGGCCATCAGCAGCTGCATGGTGCTAAAGAAGCTGCGGATATTCTCCTTTTTCTGGTTGGTAAGCATCTGTCGGATGCCTTCGCCGATGGATACAATAGAGCTTTTAAGTTCAAACATCGCGACCGCAATGCCGTTCACATACAGCACCAGATCCGGGCGTTTCTTCGTAATCTGATCATAACGAAGGACAGATACCTCCTCCGCCAGATAAAAATCATTATTTGAGGTATCTGTCCAGTCAATATAATGTACGGTAACACGGTTTCCTCGATCATCCCGAATACCCTGGTCGCCATAGCGAAGCTTCTCATAGACAGCCTGGTTGACCGGATATAGCTCATCCGTCTGATTGGCGGCAAGCATCGTCAGATCACTGATCGCTTTGTTGATCACATTATAGGCCACCTCGAATAACCGTCTAAAACTCCAGATATCTTCTCTGCGACAGGTGAAACCAAACAGGAAGCAGTTCTTTTTCACAGAACTGCCCTGAATCTAACGACTAACCGGCATAAACCACGTTCATTTTTCTGCCTTTTCAGGCAGAAGTGCACAGGAAACAATACCTGCATATGTTATACAGCAGGTTGGTGAAGCCGGCATTGAAGCTCGCTCGCTTTATCCCGATGGTCCGAACAGTGATTCCATTCATGGCACCGGTCATAAATCCAAACACGTGCTCTACGCGAGCCCGAATCTTCGATTTCTCCCGATTATGCTCCTTCTGCTCTTCCGTCAGCGGATGATCACGGTTGCCCTTTTCGTGGATATGGCTTTCTATTCCCTTCTTCTTCAACAGCTCGGCGATGGGTGCTCCGGAATAAGCGCTGTCAGCATACATACTCTGGTCAGTCTCTTCGGTCAGTTCATCCATGGCTTGACTGTCATGAACAGAAGCATCTGTTACTGTGTACTTGTCTATCAGCTTGCTCTTCTGGTCTACCTTGACATGGTTCTTGTAACCAAAGTGCTTCTCCTTGTTCTTGATCGTCCATCGAGCGTCTGTATCCTTCTGGCAGCGCTTATGCTTTGCCTTCGGCTCATCCTTCTCCCACTCTTCAGGTACTTTGCCTTCTTTAATCTTGGCGTTCTCGTCCCGACTGTTCCGCTGACGTGGCGCTTCCATAAATGTCGCGTCCACGATGCTGCCTTCCCGCAGAATCAGATGCTCGTCCATCAATTTCTGGTGAAAAGTCTCAAACAGGTCTTTCGCTATCCCCGCTTCGGACAACGTATTCCGAAACAGCCAGATTGTCTTCGCGTCCGGTACCTTGTCGCTGATTGTCAGCCCAAGAAACCGCATGAAGCTCAGCCGGTCGCTGATCTGATACTCGGTTTGATCATCTGACAGGTTATACATCCGCTGAATGACCAATATCTTCAGCATCAGCTTATAGTCGTATCGCGGACGTCCGCCTGGGCCTTTCTGTTCCTTCGCGAACACTTTGCTGATAGCTGGCACAAACTGATCCCAATCGATTTCCTTCAGTTTCTCCAGCGGATCGCCCAGCTCTGTCAGCCGTTTCTGCCGTGTGCTTTCGTCAAATATTCCGACCTGCAGCATCTTTCATCACCAGAACCATTATACCATAATCATCTTTGCCTTGCTGTCTTTGTTTGGTTTTTAGAGATGCCCTTCATTAAATCATCTCAGAAGGATAAGGAATACAAAGTATCTTTCAAGAATTAAAAGTTCATTCCCCAAAATTTCCACGAAGAACCAAATCATTAAGCTTATCGCTAAGTATGTGGTTACTTCGATTCGTACTGTAATTGACCTTGCTGAGTTGT
>JAEEGH010016989.1_pt1 | contig 15589 bp, 9 predicted proteins | sample 9134181 | NCBI WGS metagenome assembly JAEEGH01 (sample SAMN16246544, study PRJNA631951) | gut metagenome | biome: gut microbiome; feature: rumen; material: DP-attached | host: Bos | place: Iran: Karaj | collected 2018-10 | reverse complement strand
CTCCGCTACGCCGAAATCCGCTTTGTCGGTGGCGCTTCCGACGGAAAAGCCGCAGCAGACACGGTCTCTGCAGCATTTTCCCGGAACGGGTTGCAGAGCAACGCGGAAGAGACCGTGTCTGCTGCGGCTACAAATGCCGCGCAGGCGGGCGCAGCTGCTGCCCAGTCGGTTGTTTCCAACAACGCCGACAACCTGATTTTCGCTCTTCGTTCCGCAACCATCGAAAGCGAGGCCCACAACAACGCTGCGGTTCTCGCAAGCATCGCAGGAATGATTTCCGGCCGTGACATCGACGAAATCGCAAGCATCAACATCATTTCAACCGCATCTCCCGAAGGTCCCGAAGCAATCAACAACCGCTACTCCATGCAGCGTGGTCGGGCCCTTCGCGATTATATAGTATCGGAATATCCTGCCCTTGCAGGAAAGATTACAGTACATTCTGCCGGCGAGGCCTGGGAAGATCTCCGTGTCGCTGTCGATAGCGACCCTGCCCTCTCAGATGCATCCCGCGACAAGCTTCTCTCCATTATCGTTTCCAACGCTTCACCGGATGCGAAGGAGGCGAAGATGCGTGCACTTCCTGAGTGGAAACACCTCTTCGAAGAGGTCTTCCCCGGTCTGCGCTATGCCCGCGTAACCGTTGATTACAATGAAGCGCCTGCAGAACCGGCCGTGCCTGTTGCCGAGCCGGCAGATATTACTGTTGAAGACGAGACCGTCGAGGTCGGCGACACGCTCAAGGTGAATGATACCACCCGCGTCGTCGTTCCCGCCCTCACGGAGCCCGTTCAGGAACCCGCCGAACCTGTCGCTCCCGTAGCACCGGTTCTCCCCACCCGCTATCCTCGTTTCGCCGTTTCGACGAATGTCGTCTACGACCTTGCCGGGGTAGCGGACGGATTCCGCTTTACTCCCAACTTCTCGGTCGAGCTCCCCATCGGCAAGAAATGGAGCACTTTCGCCGAGTACACTTTCCCCTGGTGGCTGACCAAAGCCAACGACCAGGCCTGGCAGATCCTCAAGTGGGACATCGGCGCACGCCGCTGGCTGAGCCGTCACGATGCCAATGATCCTATGGATATTCTCTCCGGCCACTTCCTGGGCATCGACCTGGGCGCCGGATACTACGATATCGAACCCAAGCACAAAGGCTGGCAGGGTGAATTCCAGACCGTAGGCCTCGAATATGGCTACGCATGGAAGCTCGGCCGTGCCTGGAGGCTCGACGCTTACGTGGGCGCAGGTTGGATGGGCACGCACTACCGCTATTATGCGGGTGATTCCACCGACCAGCACCTCATCTACCAGCATCACGGTAAGCTTACCTGGTTCGGTCCCACCAAGGCCGGCATCAGCGTTAAGTATATTTTCAACACAGAGAGGAGGAACGCAAGATGAGAAAGAGACTGTGGATAATCGTACTTGCCGCACTTGCGATGCTCGCCGGATGTGAACGCCGTCCGCTCGAGAACATCTACCGTTCTACCGTAAAGGTGATCGTGAAGTGCATCTGGAGCGTATCTGCTTACCCTGAGGGAGTGAAGCCCAGCGGCGTGACCATGTATTTCTTCCGCGACGGTGAGTATTACACCACCCTCACCACGGCAAATGTCGACTCCTGCGAGGTCCAGCTGCCTGTGGGACGCTACAAGATGTACATGATCACCCAGAGCCCCGAAGAGTACTGGAAGATGCAGTTCGAGCACATGACCAGCTTCACCGAGGCTGAAACGACTCTCCGTCCCACCTCTGCCTCCTGGGTTACCCGCGGTCCTGAGGAAGAAGTCGTTGAGAACCCTGAAGTTATCTGCGCAGGTGTTTCCGACGAATTCGAGATCACTACCAAGATGACCGAGGACTACCAGTACTACTACACTTACCTCAAGAAGATGATGGCTGCCTCCAACGCCGGCACCAAGGCTGGAGACGGCGAAAACGAGATAACCTACTATCAGGAGCGCGTAGAATACTACACGGTGCGTATCCCGGTCTATCCGAAGAACATCGTCAGCCAGATGTGGGTGTCTATCTACGCCGAGAAGGCCGACCTGCTGAAGTCCGTCCGCGCAACTACTAGCGGTATGGCCAAGTCATTCGAGATCACCCAGGGGGTGACCGGCGGTGAAGAAGCCATCCAGATTATCAGCGATTGGAAACTTACGATGGACGACACGCCCAGCCGTATCGGTCACGTGGACGGCATGATCACCACCTTCGGACTTCCGAACGGTGAGACTCCGAGCGCAAAGCGTGACTCCACCCTCAACGTGAGCGCCCTGCTGATCGACAATGTCACTACGGCCAAGTATACGTTCAATACCGGCGACAAGTTCAAGCTCCTCGATCCCAACCCCGGTTACCGTGCCCTCTACAGGCTTGTAATCGGAAGCGTGACCGATCCCGCCATCACGGATCTGCCCGATGTAGTGCCTCCGGATGGCAAATCGAGCGGTATGGACGCCACTGTGGAGGATTGGGAAGAAGGAGAAACCGTTGAGATACCAATGTAACAAAATTGAAAAAAGTAACAAAACATAAAAAACAAAAAGCATTATGAAAAAGATCATGACCCTCGCTGCTGTTGCAGCACTCGCGCTCACCGCATGCGCAAAGTTTGAAACCGAAAAGGTCGTTGAAAACGAGCCTGTTGCATTCGGTGTCTACGCCGGAAACGCCGCCTCCAAGGCCACCTACGGCGACATCACTACCGCCAGCCTGAAGACCTCTGAAGATGGCTTCGGCGTGTTCGCTTACTACCCTCTCAACCACGCCTGGACTGCCAGCGACAAGCCCAACTTCATGTACAACCAGCAGGTTAAGTACAACGATAGCGCCAACACCACCCTCTATCCTGCAAAGTGGGAATACACCCCTCTCAAGTACTGGCCTAACGGACAGAACTCGACGGAGGTCGAGGCTGGCACCGTAAACGACAAGGTGAGCTTCTTCGCCTATGCTCCCCGCATCGCCGTCACCGCTTCGACAGGTGCTCCTACCACCAATGTTCCTGCAGCTGGCCAGGGTATCACCGCTGTTTCCAACAACGATACCGCCGGTGCTCCTACCGTCACTTTCACTGTTCCTTCCAAGCCGGAAGAGCAGATCGACCTTCTCTGGGCGACTCCTATGAAGGACAAGACCAAGCAGACCATCACCGGTACCATAGCATTCACTTTCAACCACGCTCTTGCCAAATTGAACGTGAAGGTGCAGGCCGTCGTGGACGCTGTCAGCCCTACCACTACAAATCTTGATTCCAACACCAAGATTATCCTCGAAAGCCTCGAAGTCAAGGCCGCCGGCACCAAGACCGGTACCCTCAGCCTGAATGACGGAAGCTGGAGCAACACGAGCGGCGAGACCGACATTACCTACAATTCAACGTCCTTCTCATCCACCACCACTCTCGACGGCAAGACCGGTTTCAACGTCACAGAGACTGCAACTGCCCTTAACACTACCACTTCTCCTATGATTATCCCCGGCACTGTTGCAAGCGGAAGCTTCATTATCATCGCCAATTATTGGGTAATTACGGAGGATGTTGCGCTGAAGGGAAACTACAGCACCGTCCAGAACAAGATTAAGAAGACCAGCACCGCCGCCGTCACCTTTGCCGGAGGCACTTCCTACCAGGTCCTTGCACTGCTTGGCCTGACCAACACCAGCTTCACCGTCACCGAGGTTGGCGCATGGACCACCGGCGCAGGACAGAATGTTGATCTCCCCCAGAACAATTCCTAAAAGTAATATTGCCCGTCCGGGCCTGACCGCCCGGGTGGGTCCCAAAAACAGAAAACGAAAAAGTAAAACAATAAAATTTAAAACATTATGAAAAAGTCAATGATCCTCGCTGCCGTTGCAGCAATCGTTCTCAGCGCATGCGCTAAGATTGAAACCGAAAAGCCCGTCGTAGACGAGCCCATCAACTTCGCCGCCTATTCAGGCAACGCCATCACCAAGGCCGGCGCCTACGGTGAAGAGACCACCGCATCCCTTAAGACCAATGGTTTCGGTGTGTTCGCATACCAGACCACCGGTGACTACTCTTCAAGTGCCACTCCCAACTTCATGTACAACACCAAGGTGAGCGGTGACTCCTGGACCTACAGCCCCGTCAAGTACTGGCCCAACCAGATCCAGGCAGGCAACACCGACGCCCAGCCCGCAACTGCATTCCAGGCCGACAAGGTGTCCTTCTTCGCATATGCTCCTCACGTGACCGCTACCGCCTCTACCGGCGCAGTGGCCAGCACCGATGAAGGCATCATCGCCCTCACCACCAACGCAACTTCAGGCGACCCCAAGGTTACCTACAAGGTTACCGACGATCTCGACAAGCAGGTAGACCTCCTCTGGGCCGTTTCCAATGGCGCAACCTGGACCAACGTTGCCGGTGGAACCAACACTCCTACCGACGGCAAGCCTTACCTCAATCTCCAGAAGCCTGCCATCGGCACCGCCATCCACTTCTACTTCAAGCACGCTCTTGCCCAGATCAACCTCAAGGCTGTCGCAGCTTACAATCAGGTTGCAGCAGGCGGCACCGCACAGGGTGGCGTCAAGATCACCATCGCAAGTGTTGTCCTCACCGTTCCCGGTATGACCCAGTCTGCAGTCCTCAACCTTAACAACACGACTGCAAGCACTCCCCTTTGGGAAAGCGCCAGCGGTTCCGCTGACCTTACTCTTAACGTGGCCACTGCCAATATCAACGCTGACATCAAGGACGAGGGCGCCAAGAAGGCTTCAGAGATGACTGCCACTGGTGTGACCGCTTCCGAAAAGGATGTGATTGTCGATGGTAAGTACTACACGGTGATCCCTACCGGCACCAGCACCACTGTCAATGTCAAGGTTACCTACTATGTTACTACTGACGATGCTGATCTGGTCGGTGGTTACAGCCGCGTAGAGAATGTCATCAGCAAGGATGTCACCTTCGCAAGCGGCTTCGCTGCAGGCACCAAGAACACCATCAAGATGATCCTTGGTATCTCCGAGGTCAACTTCGAGGCTGAGGTCTCCGACTGGGCTGACGGCACAACCGTTTCCGTCGATCTTCCCAAGAACAAGGAGTAAATGAATGATTGCCCATCCGGGCCTGACCGCCCGGACGGGTCCCAAAAACAGAAAAATAAGTTAAACAAATTCAAACAAAGCATTATGAAACATTCAATGATTCTCGCTGCCACTGCAGCACTCGTCCTCTGCGCTTGCGCAAAGGTGGACACTGTCAAGATCACTCCTGACGAAGCTGTTTCGTTCGGCGTGTATGCTGGTAAAGCCGTCTCCACTAAGGCGGTATCTGCTACGGACTACTACACCATCGACACCGACTCCCTCAAGGCCAGCACTTTTGGCTTCGGCGTATTCGGTTACTACACCAATGCTGCTGACTATGCCAGCGACATCAAGGCAAACTTCATGTACAACCAGCAGGTCACATGGGCATCTACCAAGTGGACCTACAGCCCTGTCAAGTATTGGCCCAACGAGCATGGCGCATCCGCAGTCAGCACCGACACCGACAAACTCACCTTCCTCGCATACGCTCCTTTCGTAGAGAACCTCGCCATCAACGGAGCCACTGAGAGCACTGTTAAAGATGGCACCGGCGTAGCTGCTACCGAAGGCATCATTGCCATGACCGGTAACCAGATGGCCGAAGATGCAAAGCTCACCTTCAAGGTTCCCGCCTCTGCCAAAGAGCAGATCGACCTCCTCTACGGCGTAATGGCAGCACAGTACACCGACGTTGAAGGCAACACCATCGGCACTGTCGGCAACCCCCTCGAGAATCTCACCAAGCAGACGACTAGCGGAAAGGTTGAAATCCTCTTCAAGCATGCCCTTTCAAGAGTCGCTATCGACATCAAGGACGTTATTGACCAGGTCGCAGCTGAATCTTCAGTCAACCCTACAACCACCAAGGTCGTTGTCAAGAGCATCAAGCTCGTAGGCACCACCATCGGCACTGAGGGCAAGCTCAATCTCTATACCGGTGCATGGAATGTTTCCACTTCCGCTGCCGAGTTCAACGTTGCACCTCTTCCTGAAACCATTTCTGTTGATGCAGCCCCTACCGCATATCCCAGCATCGCGGGTGTAGATGAGGACGGTCTTGACAAGACCATCGACATCATGCTCATCCCCAGCACTTCTCCTGCCACCACCATTACAGGTGTCGAGATCGTTTACTATGTATGCACTCAGGATGCAAACCTGGACGGCGGCGTTTCCGTTGTTGAGAACAAGATTTCCAAGGACTTCACCAGTGCTCTTACCCTTGTCAAGGGCAAGCAGTACAACCTGAACATCCTCCTTGGCCTCACCTCCATCGAACTTGACGCCACTGTCGATAATTGGAGCACAGAAAGCACCACCAACGTTGATCTGCCCAAGAATAAGTAAGAATGTTTAATCAGCATATAATTAAGTTATAACATATGAAAAAGTATTTCATCTTCGCTGCCATTGCAGCCCTCGTGATGAGCGCAGGATGCTCAAAGAACGAGACTTATGTTAGCGTGACCGATCAGGAAGCCGTTACCTTCGGCGCCTACAGCGGCCGTACCATTACCAAAGCCGGTCCCACCGAGGACATGAACCTTGACTCTCTCAAGACCCTCGGCTTCGGCGTGTTCGCAACCTACACCGGAACTGATGCGTTCGAAGATGCCGCCAACGATGCAGGCGCTACCGACGACTTCATGTACAACCAGCAGGTCACCTATTCCAATCCTGACTGGGTCTACTCTCCTGTCAAGTACTGGCCTAACCCTACCAACGGCCAGACCGCAGATGCACAGAAGGTGAGCTTCTTCGCTTATGCTCCTTATGCAAATCCCGAAGCAGCCGCTGCCGACAACACCTACGGCATCACCGGATTCAGCAAGGCTGTTGCCAATGACGATCCCAACGATCCTTCCAGCCCTACCCACCTCCACAACTTTGTGAACTACAAGTTCTCCAAGGATAAACCCAACGTGGACCTTATGTGGGGTTACAAGACCAAGAACATCGACACCACCGATCCTCTGAATCCTGTTGTAACTTACACCGTCAACAACAACCTTACCCGCTCCACGAACACGGTTCATTTCAAGTTCCAGCACCTCCTTGCAAAGCTCGGTGGTTCATGGGAAGGCACTTCTACCTATGCAGATCCTGCTGATGATCCCGCATACGTGGCCAACGGCCTCGTAGTCAAGGCAAATGCAGAGACTGTCGCTCCTACCAACGATTTCGGCACCGCTACCGGCACCAAGATCACCATCTCCAAGATTGTCATCGGCAGTGCTCCTGAGGTGGATGCCATTTCCGGCCTGCCTGTTACCGATATCGACGGCAACAACATTTCCTATGCAGCAGCCGACATGACCGGCAAGCTTGACCTCTACACCGGTGTCTTCACTCTTGACGGTGCAGCACAGAACATCCAGTTCAAGCAGACCATCACCAACCTGATTGACGACCCTGCAACAACGACTTACGATGAATCCAACCCGGATAGCGAAATCGCAAATCGTCTCAAGGAGCCCGCAACTGTTACCGACTTTGCATCCCTGCCCGTCGGCGTTACCGCAACTGCAGTCAACGTTTACCAGGAAGAGAGCAATCCTATCATCCTTGTTCCCGGCACCAAGCCCGTCGTGGACGTTGAGATCTCCTACATCGTAAGGACCTATGATGAGAAGCTTGGCACCAAGAAGTACTCCGAGGTTCCCCAGACCGTTTGGGGCCGCATCAAGTTCGCAGAGATCAAGAAGAACACCAAGTACAACATTGTGATGATCCTTGGCCTGAACGATGTCAAGTTCTCGGCAGAGGTTGAAGACTGGGAGATCGGCACCAACCAGGTTTGGAACGATGCAAACGGCAACGGCGTTGTCGATGCCGGTGAGATGGTGGATACGACCAATACCGAAATCGGCCTTCCTAGCAATCTCTAAAATATTCATTATCTTTACACCATAATGCTTTACCCATCCCGGGCCTGACCGCCCGGATGGGTCCCAAGAAAAGAAAAAAAAAGACAACGACCATGTTGGAAAAAGTGAAATACATCCTGGGGATTCTCGCAGTCGGCGGGGCTCTGTCGGGCTGCGCGAAAGTGAGCTCGGAGACGCCTGAGGCCGTGCCTGTGCCCGTATCCTTCTCCACCTATGGCCAGCGTCCTACCGGCACGAAGGCAGATTCGACTTATGTGGCCCCCGGCGCGGACTTCGCGGCAGGGTCTGTGATCAGCGTCTACGGATTCTATCACGATGATTCCACATGGGCGGCGGATTCCACGGCCGGCGCCAACACCCCCGACTTCATGTATGCCCAGGCCGTCACCAAGCAGAACGACGGCAGCTGGACCTACAGCCCCCTCAAATACTGGCCCAACGAGCATGGCTCCAACGCCGAGAGCGATGCCATCGACCGCCTCAGCTTCTGGGCGTACTATCCCAGGAACGCATCGGGCCTGACCCTTTACAAGGCCGGCACGACCACCGCCTACGACAACGACACCAACGGTATCCCCAAGGCCGTCTTCACGCAGGCCGAGGATCCTGCGAACCAGACCGACCTGATGTTTGCAGTGCCCCAGAAGGACCTCTATAAAAACGATGCCGGCGGCCACGGAGCCGTTACCGACGGAGAGGTGAATTTCATCTTCAAGCACGCCCTTGCCCTGGTGGAGTTCCAGCTTACGGAAGGAACCGGTGCGAAACTGAACACGCTTTCCCTCACCCATATCAAGAAGACCGGCACCTTGGAGAATCCCTCCCGAATCCCGTTCGTCTGGAGCGGCGTGGGCACCGAGTACAACATCTCCCAGAGCGACCTCGACGTGCATGAGGCCACCCTCCTCCGCCTGCTGGTGATACCTCAGGACATCAACTCCGACGCGACCTTCACCCTCAACTACGATATAACCTTCGCTTCGTCGGATCCCACTCATCCGGAACCCATCGTTTACACGGGCGACTCGTTCTCGGTGAAGTTGTTCGACAATACCAACGCCGATCCCGCGAAGCGTTATGGCGTCACTGCCTGGGAAGCCGGCAAGCACTACATATATAAGATTACGGCAGGTCTGGACCGCATAGAGTTCGAGGAGATCGTGGAGTCTGGAGACGACTGGACGGTAGCTAACAATAACATCTCAGTTCCCGAATGATGAAGAAGAGAACGACATATATAATGCTTCTTGCTACTCTGGCTGCCATAGGCTGCGCCAAGGTGGAGACAAATGAAAGCGATGTGCTGAAAGAGGACTCGCCTATCGGCTTCTCCTGGTATACCAGCCGCAATACCCGCACGAAAGCTGATACCACATTTTTTGTCGGGGATGTCGCCACAACCGGGCAGCAGAGACACCTCAACAGCGGCACCAGCATGGGCGTATTCGGGTACTTCCACCCGCAGGAAGCCGGTGTTGCAGGCACATGGAAGAGGGGTTCCGGCGTATATAATGCTCCCAACCTCTTCTACAACGAGGCGGTATCAATCGATGAAGATAACGGATCATACTCCTACGACTACGAGCACTCCCGCTTCTGGCCCCGCAACAACCTCGACAAGATATCCTTCATCGCATATTATCCCTGGAACGAACTGAATACCACTGGTGCCGCAACTGAAAACACCATCGTGGAACCCTTCCTGGACAACCGTTCTGAGCGCGAAGGTATGGTGGGATTCTATTATGTGGTGCCGGAAAACTCCGACGACCAGATAGATTTCTGCGTTTCCGACCTTTGTCTGGAGCAGAGCAAGGCTGTCTGGACAGCCAATAATGCCCAGGGGCTTACAGGCAATGCCAACGGCAAGGTGAAGTTCTTCTTCCATCACGCACTCAGCCAGATCCGTGTGAAGAGTGTGAATTTTGATACCGGCGGCAACGACAAAGTAGATCTGAAGATCAACTACATAGTGTTCAAAAACGTGGCTGTGTTCGGTCAGTGCATCCCTGTGCCGGATTTCAGCACCACAACCGCCACCGGCCGCACGACCGTAACTCCAACCTGGCCCGTAGGATCCCTGGTGCCCAGGCGCCCGAACTATACTTCCGGAGTGACCGCCGACGTCTGCTATAACTCTTCCACCGACACCTGGGACGTGAACAAATTCCTTCTGATGATCCCCCATACCTTCTTTACAGGGGCGACCATCGAGGTTAACTTCGACGTGACCCGCAAGAATATGGGAACGGGGGAATACTACTCCTACCTCGGCAACACCCTGTCCGCACCCCTCACTACCACCACCGTGTATGATTGGAAGGCAGGCAAGATATATACCTACAACATTACTCTGGACCTCAAGCAGATCAAGGTAACTGCCGACGTAGTTGACTGGCTTGATGCAGGCGAGGACGTGATTATGGACAATTAGCGCTTATGAAGACTCTCAGAATATTGGCATTGCTTTCGCTCGTGGCGGCCGCTCTTTCCTGCCAGAAAGAGCAGCACCCGCGTGCGATACCTGGAATCTATCACAAGAGCAATGTGGAAGTCAAAGCCACGGCATCTCTCCCGGACGGCTGGACTCCTATGACCAAAGCTGTCAGCGACATTACCGACATCGACAATGCTGAGCTTCAGTCCCGCGGATTCGGTGTCTACGCCTTCTATACGGGCACTGAGGAATACTCTTCTGCCAAGGACTCGTCAGCCTACACAAAATTCGGCATGGTGCTCAAGAACCGCAAGTTCCAGTATGAAGCATCCGCCTGGGAAAACTCCGGCACGGCAGAATTCTGGCCTACAAGCGCCAACGAGAATCTCACACTTTTGGCATATGCCCCCTGGGATACCTGGAATGGCCTGGTGCATTATGACGGCAAGGTTCCTACTATACAGTATGACAATTTCGTTGCCCAGAACCTCTCCGTAAGTGAACTGGAGAAGCAGAGGGACATCCTCTGGGGCACCAACACCGCCGGCGACCCTCACAAGAATATGGAGAAGGACGATTACAACCCCGAAGGCACCGTTGACTTCCACTTCCGCCACGCCGTGGCAAAGGTTCGCCTGAACGTGAAGGGTACGCTTCCGGGAGAAGTGAGGAATCTCATCCAGTTGGGAACCACCTCCTCCACTAACGGACTGGCCGGGGATCCCATAGACGGTGAGACAACATCTGTGGTAGGAGATCCGGTGTTTAAAGTGGCGAATACTTCAGAGTATTATCGTACTGGATCTAATGAGACTGAGGGTAATTGGTGGAACCAAACCACTTATTATGTCAGATATTATCATGCAACGCAAACCCAGACAGAAACCGAAACCATAATTCAGACACGCTACCGTACAAGAACAGAGAGTGCAGGTAGTGCACGATATGATGTAAGCGGCCAGCGCTACCTGGTGGAAGAAGTCACCTTGAAGGGTTTCAACCAGAGAGGCACCCTTGTGCTGGACAATGCTACTTCCTACAATCCCACCTGGATAAACACCGCCCGCTTCAGCGGCTCCACTCCGGAATATGTGCTTAATAGCAGCAACGTCCTTTCCCAGTCTCTTCAGTATGTGCCTGCCGCAACCGTACAGAGCAATTTTGAGACATATACCGGCATTGCGGAAGATGCCCAGGACCTTATGTCCGACTATTTCCTTTATGCAATTCCCAGAGAATCCGCTTCCGGTGACCGTATTGCAGTTACAATCGATTACCATAAATTGAATGTAGGAGGCTCCCTTACGGCAAGACAGTCAAGAACTATTATACAAAAGCAGACCAGGACAATCTCGCGTACTCGCACCCGTACTCGTAACTCCGAAGAAATAAAGGTAAGGACAACTAATAACAATAACTGGAACAGTGCGTATAATAACAATGCCAGTCGTGAGTCCAATTATACCTTTACTGAAGAGTGGGGGGAATGGAACAGCTGGGGCAGCTGGACCAATCCTGGGTGGGGTAATGACTGGCAGGACGATTCTGCCACAGACTGGGAAATAACCAGTTCTACCCTTACCGGAGCCACTGTGAACTATAATGACGACAACGCCCCTCACCTGAGCGGAGAAATCATCACAGATCTGGAAGGCGGCCGCGTATATGACATAAATCTCATTGTTGCGGGTGACAAGATTGAGCTGGAGGTTGTTCCTCAGCCTTGGGACCTGAGGGAATTCGAGTTCGACTACAATGCCAACGTCAATGACGTTATCCAGCCGCTCACCTATGATTCTTCATTCATAGATTATGCAGATGCCAGTGGCAACGTATACATCAACAACCGTATGGGCAAGTTCTTCTTCCAGCTGGGTGCCGGTAAGTACGCATCCTGGCAGGCTTCTCTGGTTGGCGACGCTGCATTCGGCTTCTGTGACGAGAACGGCAACTTCATCCTCGACGAGCACGGCAACCGCGTAGCATCCATACGTAATGCCATAGACCCGGAAGTGATGAACTACATCTATATCAAACCTGTTAACACTGAGGCATCAGTTACCAGCCACGCAAAACTGAGAATCTACTATATAGACGCCACCGGCGACGCAGTCGTCGCACTCAACCTGGTTGAGATGGCAGGCGTTACCGAATGGACCATCTGGCAGAATGCAAACTAAAATGAAAGGAACGATGAAAAGCATATTCAAAGTAATGACAGCCCTGCTGCTCCCGCTCCTTTTCTGGACGGGATGCGGAAGAGAATCCCAGCCTTCTACCGGGGGGATTCCGGACCATTGCATAGAGATTACCCTCAGTGGCCTGAACCCGGCGCTTGCCACCAAGGCCAACAGCAGCCGCGGCGCAGACGCCTATAACGAGAATCTCGTCAAAAGCGTAGACTGCTTCTTCTACCCCAATGGTGCCACAAATTCCGATGCCGTATTCATGGCTCTTGGCCGTGGTGCAGAGGCTGTAGCGGAGGGAGACAGCACAATCTATAAAGTGAAGGTCTTCTTCACAGATGCAGATGCCAACAGGATGTTCGGGAGCACCGTTTCCGGCTCCTGTCAGCTGTTTGTAGTGTGCAATGCTCCTCTGAGCTACAGTGGCCATACGGATGTTGCATCCCTTAAAGAACTGGTGGTGGAGAACGACTTCACCGCCCAGACTGTCCAGAGCAGCTTTGTGATGTCCGCAGACGAGATTGCTACCGTAACCCTCACCACAGTGGGAGATAACCGTAGCGCCACAGGGCGTATCAAGGTATCCCGTGCCGCCGCCAAGATTCAGTTCTTCCTGCTCATCCCGGACGAATTTGAGGATGAGGCCGGCCAGATCTGGGAACCGGTCCATGATGCCGGTATAGGTATCAGCATGTCCAATGCAGTTAAACGCGGCAAGGTGGACGGTGAATACGTTGTTCAGACATCGGACTATATTACTTACGGTTCAAGAGCCGTTACTGAGCTTGATCCTTCAGAGCTCATCACCGGTCATGAAGACTTCACCTACAGCCACGTTCCCTTCTACTCCTACCCCTGCGCATGGAGCGACCTCAGCGATTACGCAACATCCGTAGTGTTCCGTATTCCCTGGAGAATCCGTGGCGAGAGCAATCACAGGTACAGAAAGTACCAGCTGAATCCCAATGTGGGTACTATGGACCTCCAGCGAAACAAGTACTACCGCACCTTCGTAAGGGTGGCTTCGCTGGGCGGTGCAGACAAAGAGAGTATTGTCATTATTCCGGAATGTGATTATGAAATAATCCCCTGGATGAACGAGAGTGCATCCGGAGGCGGCCAGGGTATTGTTCCCGGAGAACTTGTTACCTACAAGTACCTGGTAATAGACCACCCGGAGCAGGTCATCAACAATGAGCCTAAGGTTTACTTTACATACGTCAGCAGTTCCCCTATTGCTTCCGTCAAGATTAATAGTATTAAGTATTACGTAAATGCAAACGCCAATCCTGAGACGACTCAGAATGTAAACAGGACCGTTACGGCAGATATTCAGGATGTAAATACAAATGACGGAACTATTACAGTGGACAAATCCAATCCCGGTTATGTAACATTCGCCCACTCGCTGGAAGCTAAGTACAGCGCGCTCACCATCTATGCAACCATCACAAACGAAGATGGCTGCACCCAGGATGTGGTGGTAGAGCAGAATCCTTCCATCAGTCTGTACCGTAAGGCCAAGTCCGGAGACGTTTTTGTGAACGGTTATTTCGCTCGCGTCGCAAATTCCCCGTTCGGCACCAGGTTTTCTCAAGGAGGTAATTATTATTACAGGGATCCCAAGTCCTCCGGCCCTTCCAACAATGCGGTTACCATGCCGAACCCTTCAAGAGAATATGGTACAACCATATACCAGGGAGCCACCTCGGGAAGTTTGTCCACTTTCTATACTACCGAAGTCCGCATCTCATCATTCAATACAGGCAATAACACGTACACTTATACATACGGAGGCAGTGAGCATACGGAAGTGTACCGTATCGGAGACCCTCGCAAGACCACGGAAGAAGTCTATAGTTCCTCATGGTCGCTATACCCTTACCTATATTATAATGGCACGGCTCAAGGCGCGAATGAGGCCTGGCAGGAACCGCTGAAGATACTTACCACATCGCAGAATGCGGAAGACCAGAATATAGTTGCGCCAAAGTTCCTGGTTTCCTCATCCCTTAACGCAATGCTTACCTCCGGCCTGCCCACATTCGACCAGGCAGTATCCCGTGCTGCGGTTTATCAGGAAACAGGATATCCTGCCGGAAGATGGAGAATTCCCACCGAAGCGGAGATGGCTTTCATTGTGGCAAGACAGCAGGATGGTACCATCCCGGACCTTTATGTGGCAAACTCCGACTATTGGTCCGGTAGCGGAAGGCTTATGAACATTTCAAGTTCCGGAACAAAGATCACCATGAAAGACGGAAACGGAGACAGGCAATCTGTGCGTTTCGTCTACGACCTCTGGTACTGGGGCGATGAAGCCTCCACTACCAATGTCTATCATCCCAACGGACATCTCTATAACTATGATGCCTCCGGCAATGCAACACTCATAAGATAAGAGCCTATGAAAAAGATATTCACATACCTTAGCATAATAGCCTCTCTGGTGCTGCTTGCGCCGTCGTGTGTTAAAGAGAACCTGCGTGAGCCTGCCGGTTCTAAGAACGATGACGGAACGATTTCTCTTGACGGCAGTCTGATTCTTCCATTCTCCCAGGATCAAGGTGACTGGGTTTCCACCAAGGCGGCCACTATGGGCGAGGAGGTTCCTAAAGTAAAATTCCTGTACCTTGCCGTATTCAGTGCGGGTGACATCCTTTATGAAATTGTCAAGGCAAAACCCGGCACCCAGTCCCACCCTACGGCAGAAGAGGCCGGCTTCAACTGCGGTTCAGAGGCCGAGAATTACATTACCAAGTTCCACGTAGACAAGCTCACCAGCGTATCTTCCGGCGACCGCTACATCCAGTTCATCGCCACCACAAAAGCCATTCCTGAGTTTGAGAACATGGAGATGAACCTCATGGACGAGGGCACCTTCGTGCGTACCCTGGTCACCAGCAACGGCGGCCTGGCATACTGGGGCCGCAGGCACGTCACCTCCATTTTGGAAACCACGGATTTGAAAGGAATCAAAATGATCCGTAACTTTGCCAAGGTGAAGG
>JAEEGH010016986.1_pt1 | contig 15591 bp, 8 predicted proteins | sample 9134181 | NCBI WGS metagenome assembly JAEEGH01 (sample SAMN16246544, study PRJNA631951) | gut metagenome | biome: gut microbiome; feature: rumen; material: DP-attached | host: Bos | place: Iran: Karaj | collected 2018-10 | reverse complement strand
CCTTCAAGTGGCCCACCCTGAGCGCCCGCGCCAAGTACGACCGCACCGACGAACTGCAGGAGCAGAAGTTCGATGCCGGTACCAACACCCTGTTCACAGAAGGTTCCAAGCACGGTTACTATAAGCACAATGCCCAGTACACCGAGCAGAAGTTCGCCGAGTTCCTGGCTACCTTCAACAAGTACTTCGGAGACAACGTTGTGAACCTCTCCGGCGTAGTGGGTGCCAACATCGACGACAACGTCTTCCGCACCGACTTTGAGGGCGGCCCCCTGGCCTCGGTGAACAACAAGTTCAACCTCAACAACATCGATCTCGCCAGCTCGCATACCAGTATCGGCAGTGACGGCTGGCACTCCCAGAACCAGTCCATCTTCGCCAACGCCCAGGTGGGCTACCGCAGCAAGGTCTATCTGGATATGACCTTCCGCGCCGACTGGAACTCTTCCCTGTGGACGGCAGGTGCCATCACCTATCCTACCATCGGCCTTTCCGGTATCGTGACGGAACTCATCCCCGGTATGAAGAGCAAGTTCTTCCCTTACTGGAAGATTCGCGCTTCCTATTCGGAAGTGGGTAACTCCCCGGATCCCGCCCTGTTCCTGCTGGATCCCCGTTTTGTCCAGACCAACGGCAAGGTGGGCACCAGCTCCAACCGTCCCAACACGTCCCTGAAGCCCGAGCGCACCAAGTCCTGGGAACTGGGTACCAACATCCATTTCTTCGACAGCAAGCTCCAGTTGGACGCTACCTATTATAAGTCCAGTACCTTCAACCAGTTCTACAACCCCCGTATCTCCTCTACCTCCTTCCACAGCGACATGTTCCTGAACGGCGGCCAGGTAGACAACCGGGGTGTTGAAATGATGCTGCGCTACGACGACAACGCCGGCAAGTTCAACTGGGGTACGTACCTCACCTGGACCTGGAACGAGAACAAAATCGTAGACCTCCATTTCAGGGATCCCGAGACGGGCGCTCTTATGGACGGCAACGGCCTTCCCATGGGCGGCTTCGGCGGTGTGAACACCTTCCTGTATGAAGGCGGCACCCTGGGCGACATCTATGTGACCACCGTCAAGACAGACGAGAAGGGTTACTACGACCTTACCTCCGACGGTATGATCCAGGCCAACTACGACGAAAAAGACATGATTTATGCCGGCACCACCGACGCCAAGCACCGTCTCAGCTGGGGCGGCCACATTGGCTACGGCGGCTTCAAGGCCAGTTTCCTCTTCACGGCCCGTCTGGGCGGCGTGGTGGTCTCCAAGACCCAGGCCGTCCTGGATTACTACGGTATTTCCAAGGATTCGGCCGATGCCCGCGAAATCGGATATATGGATTTCAACGGGATGCGCAACTATGACGTCCAAACCTACGTCCAGACCCTCAGCCGCGGCAGCGGTGTCATGAGCAACTATGTCTATGACGCCACCAATGTGCGCCTGGCCGAGATTTCCATCGGCTACGATTTCCCCGTGAGCAAATGGGGCTGGAACTGGCTCAAGGGCCTGAACCTTTCCGTAGTAGGAAACAACCTGGCCATGATTTACCTGAAGGCTCCGTTCGATCCCGAAATGACCTCCAGCGTAGGCACTTACAATCAGGGCGTCGACTACTTCATGCAGCCTTCCACCCGCAGCCTGGGCTTCTCCGTGAAGGTGAAGTTCGGCGGCAGCACCACACCCAAGGCCGCTGCTCCGGCACCCAGGGACTATTACGCGCCCGTGGCCCAGCCCGAGGTGAAGGAGAAAGTGGTAGAAAAGATTGTCGAGAAAGAAGTGGTGAAGGAAGTGGTGAAAGAAGTCAAGGTGAACACCCTCAAGGGTGAATACACCGACGACCTGCTGTTCATCATCGGCCAGGCCGAAATCCGCCCCGAGGAAGCTTTCAAGCTGGGACGTATTGCCCAGATCATGCAAGACAACCCGGAAGCCAGGATTATGGTGACCGGATATGCCGACAGTGCTACCGGCAGCCCCGAGAAAAACCGCAGCCTCTCTGAAGAGCGCGCCGCCAAGGTGGTGGAAATGCTGAAGAAGGCGGGTATCAGCGAGAGCCGCATCGTCAAGCGTGCCACCGGCACCGACCGCGATGCCGCCGGCACCCCCGAGTCCAACCGTGTGGCTGTTTGCATCGTTAAATAATTAGAGCGCTATGGATATGAAAAATATAATGAAAGGTATCATTACCGCAGCCATGGCCGTTGTCACCCTTGCCTCCTGCACCAAGAACTTCGAGCAGATCAGCAAGAACGAGTTTGGCGTAAGCAAGGAAGAAATGGCCCAGGACGGCCTTGCCCTGGGCGGTATGCTGCAGCAGCTGGAGCGTTCCGTCATCATTTACCGTGACGGTACCTATCTGGACTCCGACTACCAGATTATGTACAACCTCTGTGCAGAGACCTGGGTGGGTTATATGGCTCCCACTCTCAGCGATGGTCATCACGCCGGCTGGGATCTCAATGACGCCTGGCACCGCCGCATGTTCGTCGTCAAGAACGAATACGGCCTGGGCGGTTACAACAGCTTTGCCACATCGGCCGAAGAACTGGGTATGGTGAATGAACTGGCCCTGGCCAAAGTGCTCAAGGTGGCCACCATGCATCAGCTGGCCGACTACTACGGCCCCATCGCCTATTCCCACACCGGAAGCCTCACCAACCTGTACGACCCCCTGGATAAGGTGTACGAGCAGTTCTTCACCGAACTGGACGAGTCCATCGAAACCCTGGAGAAAGTGGCCGCAACCGGAGCCAAACTTCTGGAGGACTACGACCTGGTTTACGGCGGCGACACCGCCAAGTGGGTCCAGTTTGCCAACTCCCTGCGTCTGCGCCTGGCTATGCGCGTGCGCTTTGCCAATCCCACCCTGGCCCGTGAAGAGGCCGAGAAATCCATCTCCAGCCCCTTCGGCGTCATCGAGAGCAACAGCGGCAACGCCGTTATTGCCGAGGCCGGTGTGCGTCACCCCCTCTACACCATCAACGTAGAGTTCAACGATGCCGATACCCAGATGGGTGCCACGATGGATGTCTATCTGAATGGCTACAACGATCCCCGTATGTTCAAGATAGCCAAACCCGCCGGCGACGGCAAGCTGCACGGCGTGCGTTCGGCCATCTCTCCTTCTGCCTGGACCAGCTACAAGAACGCTGCCGGCAAGGTTTCGGCCCCCAATGGCGAAATCTACAAGATTTGCTGGATGAATGCGGCCGAAGTGGCCTTCCTGCGCGCCGAAGGCGCCCTGGTGGGCTGGAATATGGGTGGCGCTGCCAAGGACTTCTACGAGCAGGGCATCAAGCTTTCCTTCGAGGAATGGGGTGCCGAAGGTGCTGCCGCCTACATCGCCAACAACACGGCCAAGCCCGCCGACTTCAAGGATAACGTGGGCCGCGCCAAAGCCAGTGCTCCTTCTACCGTCACCATCGCCTGGAACGAAAGCGACGACAATGAGCTCAAACTCGAGAAAATCGGCACCCAGAAATGGATTGCCCTCTTCCCCAACGGCGCCGAGGCCTGGGCCGAGTACCGCCGTCTCCACTATCCGGTGATTCTCCCTCCCGTGAACAACTATTCCGACGGAGTGGTCAATACCAACCAGGGAATCCGCCGCGTCACTTATCCTGTCTCGGAACAGACCGACAACCCCGACGGCTACGCTTCCGGAGTGGCTGCCCTGGGCGGCCCCGACAACCCCGGTACCCGTCTGTGGTGGGATCAGAAACCGTTTAACGAATAATGACGGTCACGCTATGAAAAGTATCAAAACCATATTTACTGCCGCTCTGGCCGTTTTCATGCTGGTTTCCTGCAACACGACGGTAGAGAAACTCAAGCTCCAGGAATTCAAGAATTATTCCCTGGACGAGAACGATATGAGCCAGGCCGACAGGGATTATTATCAGAACCTGCGGGAGTGGAAGGCTTCCAAGCATACCATCTCCTATGTGTACTTTGCAGCCTGGGCTCCGCCGGAGGGCGCTACCAGCCTGTACATTGAGTACAAGAATATGAAACCCAGGCTGATGTCCCTTCCGGACTCCCTGGATATTGTGAACCTGTGGATGGGCACTCCCATGAAACAGGAGTACACCGACGCCTGCTTCTACGGCAACGTGAAGAACGAGGAAACCGGAGAAATCGAGCGCGCCCCGCTGCACACCTACGATTATTCTCCCAACGCCTACTTCGACCTGGAATACTGCCAGAAGTTCAAAGGCACCCGGTTCGTGATGCACGCCGACGCCTCCCACTACGGCCAGGAGTTCGAACTGCTGGATCCCGAAACCGGTGAAATGAAGTACTGGAAGGTGGAAGGCGGTGACGAGGCCTCCATCCGCGCCTATGGCCGCCTGGTGGTGGACATCGTGAACACCCACGGCCTGGACGGTGTAGACTTCGACTACGAAGGCTGGGGAGCCCAGCAGATCTTCTGGGTGGTGGACGAAGTGGGCAAATACTTCGGCCCCAAAGGCGCCAACCCCGAGAAACTCCTCATCGTAGACTACTTCGGCGGTTATCCCGACGGCAACATCGAGCCCTACATCGACTACCTGGTGAAACAGGCCTACTCGGCCCAGGGTTCCTCTACCGGCGGTCCCGCCTGGTGCCCCGCCGAAAAGATGGTGTACTGCGAGCAGTATGAGCAGTCTTCCGGCGAAGGCCCCAACTACCTCAACGGCGGCTATCCTGCCGGCACCAACCCCGACGGCGAAAAGATGTACACCCTGGAGTACTACGCCCGCTATTCCAGCGAGGCAACCGAGGGCCAGGGCGGCGGTTTCGGCGCCTACTATATTGACAATGACTACAGCAACGGAGTATCGGCCCTGGAGAAAAAAGATTATAAGATGACCAACTTCTCCAACTACGGTTTCCTGCGCCGTGCCATTCAGATCGTTAACCCCCACAAATAGACCTTGCATATGAAAAAGTATATTCTTCTTACTTTCGCAGCGGTCTTGGGCCTCGCAGCCTGCAATCAGGCCGACAAACTGGACTACGGCAAGGAAATCGTCCTGGTGACGGGAACCGACAGTTCCCCCCTTTCCAAGGACCAGGTCCTGGCCGACCAGATTCCCATCTCGTACAACTTCTCGGTGTCTGCTACCGGCCCGGTGGCAGAGGATGTCAAGGTGCACCTGCAGATTGACACCGTAGCCGTCAAGGAGTATAACGAGCGCAACAAGACCAGCTACACTGCGGTTCCCCGCAACACGGTCATGCTCATGGACGAGTACGTGACCATCACCAAGGGAACGGCCGTATCGGCCATGACTTCCGTGGTGCTGCTGGACAACACCTTCATCCAGGAGGGCGTGAATTATGTGATTCCCGTTTCCTGCGCCTATGTAGAGGGTGGAAAGGCCGATATCCTTCCCGCTTCCAAGAGCCTGTTCATCAAACTGGGCAAGACCATGGAAAGCTTCTCGCTGGATATCCAGGACATCGGCCTGTATTCCACGCACCCGCTTCCGGGCTATGACCTGAACAACTGGACGCTGGAAATCAAGGCCCATCCCTATAATATGAAGAGCCGCGGAACGGACCAGCTGTGCCGCTTCTGCTGCTGGAACGAGGACGGCGGCGGCCAGGTGCTGCTGCGCTTCAACGAAAACGGCAAGCCCTGGAAGACCCTGGATATCGTGGCTCCTTCCGGCCGCTACGTTACCGGTGCTACCGGCGAGGGCGAAAACGAGACGGGTACCTTCGAGCCCAATCAGTGGTATATGATTTCCATGGTATGGGACGGCGCCAACCTCACGGTCTACATCAACGGTGAGAAGGACACGCCCTGGCAGAACACCATCTCCGGCAGCCAGGCTTTCAAGCTGAACCGCTTCGAAATCGGCATGTCCTGGGGTGGCTACGGCAACTCCCAGAGCTATTTCGGCCGCATGGCCGAGATGCGCATCTGGAACGTAGCCCGCAGCCAGAGCGACATCGCCTCCACCCTTTGCTCCGTGGATGCCACCTCCGAGGGCCTGCTGGGTTACTGGAAGATGAACGAAGGCGAAGGTCATACCTTCCACGATTCAGTAGCCGGCGCCGACATGAACTGGGACGACGCTGTCCGTCAGGCCGACGAGACCAACTACACCAACTCCGGATCCGGACAGTATGTCAAGTGGGTCAAGGACGAAAAGAACAAGTGTGCACAATAATCAATAACCAATATTCCAATCATGAAAAAAGTATTATACGCTTTTGCAATGGCTCTGCTCCTGGTGGGCTGCGCCAAAGAGTATAATGACTCCGAACTCCGCAACAGAGTCACTACGCTCGAGACCAAGTTCGGCAATCTGGAAGCCCAGATCAAGGCTCTCCAGGCCGTTGCCCTTGGCCAGTATGTTCAGAAGGTGGAAAAGACCACCGAAGGCGTCACCGTTACTTACGGCGACGGCACCGTGGTTACCCTGAAAATCTCGGGCGGCGGCAGTGGCTCCGGTGTCCTGAGTGTCATCAAGGAAGGCGATGTCCTTTACTGGGCCATCGACGGCACCCCCCTCACTTACGACGGCAAGAAACTGCCCGTGAGCCAGGTGACCAACATCTATGTGGAGGATGGCAAGCTGTATGCCGATATCGCCGGTCAGAAGACCGAGCTGGGCGGCTTCAGCGGCGGCGCTTCCCTGCAGGACGGTATCTTCACCGACATCGAGGTTACCGACCAGTATGTGGTGCTCACCCTCTCCGATAACAGCAAGATCAACATCCCCATCGGATCGGCTTTCCGTCTGGTGATCCCCAAGACCACCTACGCTGTTACCACCACCGATCCCTTCGATGTGAATTACACCGTGAGCGCCAAAACCGCCAATACCGAGGTGGACATCTTCACCGATGCCAACTTCAAGGCGACGGTGCAGGCCGACAAGTTCGTAATCACTCCCAAGGCCGTGGCCGAGGGTACCGCCCTGGCCTATGCCGACTCCAAGGTGGGTCTGACTTCCATCGTGAAGCTCACCTTCGGTTCCGAGGAAGAAGCTCCTTATGCCGAGCCCACCGACGAACCTTATTCCGAGACCATCGACTACATCGGCGATTCCGAGAACGGTTCCGTAGACGCCCACATCGTTTCCAACGTTTCCCTGGATAAGGAATCCATCAAGCCGCAGGTGAGCTGGATTAAGGTGGCCGACGTGAAGTCTACCAACTACACCATTACCTTTGCTCTGGAAGACAACACCACCGGTGAAATCCGCCAGGGTGAAGTATTCATCTATGAGGCCGGTACCGAGAACAAGGTGCAGACCATCGTGATTGCCCAGAAGGCTTCCGAGATTGAATACGAGCACTACAACCCCGCCGGTTGGAACAAGGTGTTCAATATGAGCAACTACAAGACCAACAGCACCTTCATCTGGGCTGATGCCATTTCCCTGAACCCCTCTGCCGTTACCCTCCAGTGGAAGTTCTACGCCAACAAGTGGAACGACCACAAGTTCAACGACAAGGACGAGGCCGGCAACCAGCTGTTCTCCAACCGCCTGGGCGAATTCGCCAACGCCGATGAGTCCAAGAGCGTCCTGTTCCGCTTCTCCAACGACGGTGATGTGGACGGCCAGCTTTGCCTCAACGCCGGTGTTCTGGGCTTGGGCCAGGCTCAGGTGACCAAGGATGGCAAGCCTTATGCATGGCCTGCTCAGGAATGGGTGGTAATGACCATCGTTTCCGACGGTTCCAAGGTACACGTCTATCAGGATGGAACTCTCCTCAACTCTTATGATGCTACTCCTACGTCTTCTTGGGATTTCAACCGCGTAGACCTGTCCATGACCTGGGACGACGGTTCCAACTGGCCGCTCAAGCAGGCTTTCAACGGTTATACCGCTTACATCCGCGTATGGAGCCGCGCCCTGGCCGCTTCTGAAATCGAAGACTCCCTGTGCGAAGTTTCCGCCAACGCCGAAGGTCTGGAAGCTTGCTGGAACTTTGACGGTTCCGAGGAAAAGGCTGCCGTGAACGTGGCCTCCAAGAACGAAGGCGTCGACCTGGACTTCACCAGCTGCTTCGACGGTAACGGCAATGCCAAGGACAATGGCGACGTAGCCGCTGCCGCTTGGGTAGCTTACGTGGGAACCGAGCTTGACGGCCTGTGCAATCTGGCCACCGTGACCGGTGGTACCACTCCCGACCCGGATCCTGACCCGGATCCCGACCCCGATCCGGACCCCGATCCGGACCCGGATCCCGATCCCGACCCGGACCCCGACAGCCGCACCTGGTACACTCCCGCCGGTTGGGACAAGGTGTTCAATATGAGCAACTACAAGACCAACAGCACCTTCATGCTGGGTACTGGCGTAACGCTGAATCCTTCTGACATCACCTTCCAGTGGAAGTTCTACTCCAACAAGTGGAACGACCATAAGTTCAATGACAAGGACGAGGCCGGCAACCAGCTCTTCTGCAACCGTCTGGGCGAATTCTCCAATGCCGACGAGAGCCAGGCTCTCCTCCTCCGCTTCTCCAACGACGGCAGCGCCGACGGTCAGCTGTGCCTCAATGCCGGTTTCATGGGCGTGAGCCAGGAGCAGATATCCAAGGACGGCAAGGCCTTTGTATGGCCCACCGGTGAATGGGTAGTTCTCACGATTGTAGGCGACGGTACGAAAGTCTATGTCTACGAGAACGATACGCTTGTCAACTCCTACACGGCCAATTCTCCCGCCGCTTCCTGGACTCTCAGTCGCTTCGACCTGTCCATGACCTGGGACGACGGTTCCAACTGGCCGCTCCGTCAGGCTTTCAACGGTTACACCGCCTACGCCCGCGTTTGGAGCCGCGCCCTCGCAGCCTCCGAAATTGCCGGAAGCCTTTGCGAAGTTCCCGCCGATTCCAACGGTCTTGAACTCAACTGGGTCTTCGACGGCTCCGACGACAAGGCTGCCGTGAATATGGCCTCCAAGAACGAAGGCGTCGACCTGGACTTCACCAGCTGCTTCGACGGTAACGGCAATGCCAAGGACAATGGCGACGTAGCTGCTGCCGCTTGGGTAACCCTCGAGGGTTCCGAGCTTCCCGGTATTTGCTATACCGTAGCCGACTAATGCATTTTTGACCGAATAGAAGGTGACTCGGCCCGGAGTCACCTTCTTTTTTTAGTTTGCTAAAAATTTTTAGCATTTTCGGAAAAGATTGATTATCTTTGCATTATGGCAAAGAATATAACTATTAAGGACATAGCCCGCGAAGCCGGTGTCTCCATCGCCCTGGTTTCGTTCGTCATGAACAACCGGGTAGAGGCCGACGGCAAACAGAAATACCGGGTAGGCGAAGCCACGAAGGAGAGGATCCTGGAAGTGGCCCGGCGCATGAATTACAAGCCCAGCAGTGCGGCCCGCATGCTGCGGCAGGGGCGCACACGCGTCATCGGCGTCATTGTGTCCGACCTGGGAAACATTTTCTTTGGAATCATTGCCAAGGAAATCGAGAAGATCATCACCCGGAACGGCTACACGGTGCTTTTCGGCAGCTCCGACGAGGACCCCGAGCGTTTTGACCGCCTGGTACGTTCGTTCCTGGAAAAGGACGTAGAAGGCTTTATAGTGGTGCCGTGCCTGGAATGCGGCCCGTCCCTGGAGAAAATCCAGGCTGCCGGCCGTCCTTTTGTCACCATCGACCGCCGCAATCCTCTTTACGACGTTCCCGCCGTACTCATCGACAATGAGGGTGCCGCCAAGACGGCCGTCGATGCCCTGCGCAAGCAAGGTGCCACCCGCATAGGCATGCTGTCCTATGCCATGCGCATCTCTACCATGATTGAGCGCGAGCGGGGCTTTCGGGAAGCAGCCGGTGCCCAGGCGCCCATTTACCTGATGGGTTTCCACTCCATGCAGGAGGATACGGAACGGGCGGCAGAGAAACTGCTCGCAGCCGGAATTGACGGCATGGTCTGCGCCTCCAACGAAGCTTCCGTGTGCCTGATCAAAGCCCTTCACAGAAGGGGCATCGAAATCCAGAAAGATGTCCGCATCGTGGGCTTCGACTACTCCAACGTGTATGATATCTTCACTCCCCGCATCTCCCATATGCTGCAGCCGCTTCCCCGCATTGCGCAGGAAAGCACCCAAATCCTCTTCCGTCTCATCGAGAAAAAGGAGCAGGGAAATGACATCTCCCTGGAAAACGAAAAGATTATTTTGAACGCAACCCTTATATGAAAAACCTCACTATCGCCGGGCGGCCTCTCCCGAACATGCCCTGGGAAGAGCGTCCCGCCGGTTCCCACGCCGTGCTCTGGCGATACAGCGCCAATCCGGTGATTCCCCGTGACCTGCTGCCCACATCCAACAGCATCTTCAACAGCGCCGTGGTTCCGTTCAAGGACGGTTTTGCCGGCGTGTTCCGCTGCGACGACACCAACCGCCGCATGGCCATCCATGCCGGTTTCTCGGCCGACGGCATCCATTGGAACATCAAGCCCGAAAAACTTCAGCTGAACGGCGACTACGCCTACGACCCCCGCGTGGCCTTCATCGAGGACCGCTACTGGGTTACCTGGTGCAACGGCTATCACGGCCCCACCATCGGCGCCGCCTGGACCCGGGACTTCGAGACCTTCCACCAGGTGGAGAACGCCTTCCTGCCCTACAACCGCAACGGTGTGCTCTTCCCCAGAAAGATTGGCGGCAAGTTTGCCATGCTGTCCCGTCCTTCCGATACCGGGCACACGGCCTTCGGCGATATTTTCTACAGCGAAAGTCCCGATATGGAATACTGGGGGCACCATCGGCACGTGATGGCACCCGCTCCGTTTGAAGTGAGCGCCTGGCAGTGCATGAAGATTGGCGCCGGTCCCGTTCCCATCGAGACCAGCGAGGGCTGGCTGCTGTTCTATCACGGCGTCCTGCGCAGCTGCAACGGCTATGTGTATAGCTTCGGCAGCGCCCTGCTGGATCTGGAGCAGCCTTGGAAAGTGCTGGCCCGCAGCGGTCCCTACCTCATCAGCCCGCAAACCCCGTACGAGTGCATGGGGGACGTGCCCAACGTGACCTTCCCCTGCGCCGCGCTGCACGATTCCGAGACCGGCCGGGTAGCCGTGTACTACGGCTGCGCCGACACCGTCACCGGCCTGGCTTTCGGCTATATCCCCGAGATCATCGACTGGACCAAGAAGACCAATATCCTGTGAAGCGCATCCTAGCGGCCGGCATGCTGCTGGCCACCACCCTCCTTCAGGCCCAGACCGAGTGGGTGAATCCGTTTATCGGCACTTCCAATTTCGGCACCTGCAACCCCGGCGCCGTCACCCCGAACGGCCTCATGAGCGTGACGCCCTTCAACGTGATGGGCTCCGACTTGAATACCTGGGACAAGGACAGCCGCTGGTGGAGCACGCCCTACGTGGCCGAAAACTGCTATCTTACCGGCTTTGCCCACGTGAATCTCTCCGGTGTGGGGTGCCCCGAACTGGGGTCGCTCCTCACCATGCCCACCCCGGGTCCCGTGCATCCGGACTATCGTGTATACGGATCGGAGTACAACAACGAAGAGGCCCGTCCCGGCTATTATTCTGTGGAACTGAACAATGGCATCCGGGCCCAGGTTACGGCCACGCCGCGCACCTCGCTGGAGCGCTACACCTTCCCGGGCGGTGAGGGCAATATCCTCCTGAACCTGGGCGAGGGACTCACCAACGAGAGCGGGGCCGCTGTGCGGCGGGTATCGGCCACGGAGGTGGAAGGATTCAAGCTCATGGGCACCTTCTGCTACAACCGCGAGGCCGTTTTCCCCGTCTACTTCGTGCTGCGCGTGAGCCGCGTGCCCAGCAACGCCGGCTACTGGAAGAAGCAGCGTCCCATGACCGCCGAGGCCGCCTGGGATGCAGATGCCGGCAAGTACAAGCTGTATCAGGCCTACTCCCGCGAGATGGCGGGGGACGATATCGGCTACTGGTTCCACTATGACCGGCTGCAGCCGGGGGATGCCGTGGAAGTGAAGATGGGCGTCTCCTTCGTGAGCGTGGAGAATGCGCGGCAGAACCTGGACGCCGAACAGGGCGGCTGGGACTTTGACGCCGTACGGGCACAGGCCGAAGCCCTCTGGAACGAACACCTGGGCCGCATCCGGGTGGAAGGCGGAACCCCCGACGAGAAGACCATTTTCTACACGGCTCTTTATCACACGCTCATCCATCCCAACATCCTGAACGACGTGAACGGGGAGTATCCGCTCATGGAAAGCGGCGGCGTGGGGCGGGTGGCTCCCGGCCACAACCGCTATACCGTGTTCTCCCTTTGGGACACCTACCGCAACCTGCACCAGTTGATGACCCTCCTGTGGCCCGAAAAGCAGCTGGATATGGTGAACTCCATGTTGGATATGTACAGGGAATGGGGCTGGATGCCCAAATGGGAACTCTTCGGGAGAGAAACCTGGACCATGGAAGGCGATCCCGCCATCTGCGTGATGGCCGACACCTGGCTCAAGGGCCTGCGGGACTTCGACGTCTACACCGCCTACGAGGCTTTCCTGAAGAGCGCCGATACTCCGGGTGATGCCAATCTCATGCGCCCCGATATCGACCCCTACGTGGAAAAAGGCTATATTCCGCTGGGCTGGTTCGCCGCCGATTTCTCCGGCGACAATTCGGTTTCCCACGCCCTGGAGTATTATGTGGCCGACTATGCCCTGTCCCGCCTGGCCGCCAGCCTGGGCAAGGACGCCGACGCCGAACGCTTTTACCGGCGGTCGCTGGGCTATCGGCATTATTACAGCCCGGAATACAAGTGCCTGCGTCCCATTGATATGGACGGCCATTTCCTCAGCCCCTTCAACCCCGAAGACGGTGCCGATTTCACCAATGCCCCGGGCTTCCACGAGGGAAGCGCCTGGAACTACAGCTTTGCCGTTCCGCACGATGTGGAGGGCTATGCCGGCCTGATGGGCGGAACCAAAGCCTATGTGAACAACCTGCAGCAGGTGTTTGACAGGGGACTGTACGATGCCGCCAACGAGCCCGACATCGTGTATCCCTATCTGTTCAGCCGCTTCAAAGGCTATGAAAAACGCACCTGGGAGCAGGTGGACCGCATTCTGGCCACCTGCTACAGGAACGCACCGGCCGGCATCCCCGGCAACGACGACACCGGCACCATGAGCGCCTGGGCCGTCTTCTCCATGCTGGGCTTCTACCCCGACTGCCCGGCCGACCCTTACTATACCTTAACCCGCCCCACCTTTGACAAGGCCACCGTGGCCCTGCCCGGCGGCGCTTCTCTGGTCATCAGCCGCAGCGCCAGACCGTCCAGGGCCTTATTCAACGGCCGCAGCAAAGGTTACCGCATCGCCCACCAGGACCTGGTGAAAGGCGGAAGCATCACCTGGAGATAAAATACCTCATTTACTATGAAACGCCTTCCTTCCCTTATCCTTACTGCCTGCGCCGCCCTGGCCGCTGCCTGCAGCGCTTCGCAGGAGGACTATGCCTCCTATGTGAATCCCAAGATCGGCTCCGGCGGGCACGGACACGTGTTCGTGGGAGCCAACGTGCCATTCGGCCTGGTGCAGTTGGGCCCCACCAGCGTCCCGCAGCAGTGGGACTGGTGCTCCGGCTACCACGACAGCGACTCCACCGTCATCGGCTTCAGCCATACGCACCTTTCCGGCACCGGCATCGGGGATCTCTTTGACATCACCGTGATGCCCGTTACCGGCCCCACTGCGCCGGGCCGCCTGGGTGCCGTGAGCAACGCCCTGCGCTCGGAGGAAATCTGCGAGCCCGGCTACTACAGCGTGCCGCTGGAGCGTTACGGTATCCGGGCCGAACTCACCGCCACCGCCCGCGTGGGCCTGCACCGCTACACGTTCCCCGCATCGGAGGACGCCACGCTGGTCCTGGACCTGGAGAACGGCGGCTGCTGGGACGATGTCACCGACGCCGGCTTTGAGGTGGTGAAAAACGATGAGGGCCAGGTGACGGCCGTGGGCGGCTGGCGCTATTCCACCGGCTGGGCCAAAAACCAGAAAATCTTCTTCTGGGCCCGGTTCTCCCGCCCCGCCGCACAGTTCTCCGTGGCCGAAAACCCCGTGAACGAAAGCGAGCGCGGAAAGGCCCGCAAGGCTCTTTACGGCTACTACGGGCTGGGGCACACCGATGCCGGCGAGCAGATTCTGGTGAAGGTGGCCCTCTCTCCCGTCTCTGTGGAAGGAGCGAAGGCCAATATGGAAGCCGAAATGCCCGGCTGGGACTTCGAGGCCGTGAAGGCCGATGCCCGCAGCGCCTGGAACAGGGAACTGGGCAAAGTGACGGTGAAAGCCGCCGACAAGGATACCCGCACGGTCTTCTACACCGCCCTTTATCATACCATGGTGGCTCCTTCCGTGTTCAATGACGTGAACGGAGACTACCGCGGAGCAGATGACCAGGTGCGTCACGGGGACTTCCAGAACTACACAACCTGGAGCCTGTGGGACACCTACCGCGCCGCCATGCCGCTGGCTACCCTCCTGCATCCGGAAAAGGTGAACGATTTTACCGCCACCTTCTACCATATCTACAAGGAGCAGGGCGACCTGCCCGTATGGCACCTTATGGGTAACGAAACCGACTGTATGGTGGGTAATCCCGGTACCGTGGCCTTCGCCGATTTCATCGTGAAGGGCTTCGATGCCGGTATTCCGGCCGATGAACTCATCGCCGCCATGGTAGACACCGACCTTCGGGACGACCGCGGGCTGGATCTTCGGCGCCGCTACGGCTTCATCCCCGCCGACCTTATGCGCGAAGCGGTGGCCAATGATATGGAATATGCTATTGCCGACGGAGCCCTGGCCAATGCCGCAGCCTTCCTGGGTTATCCCGATGTCGAGGCCAGGTACCGCGAGCAGAGCCACTCCTACCGCCATTACTGGGATTCCGAGCTGCAGTTTATGCGCGGCAGAAAGACCGACGGCCGTTTCACCGAGCCCTTCGACCCCATCTACTCCCGCCACGAGACCTCGGACTATACCGAGGGTACCGCCTGGCAGTACATCTGGCTGGTTCCGCAGGACGTAGACGGCCTGGTGAACCTCTTCGGCTCCCGCGAGGCCACGCTGGCCAAACTGGACGGCCTGTTTGAGGCACCGGACCACATCGAGGGCGAGAACGCCTCGCCGGACATTTCCGGCCTCATCGGCCAGTATGCGCACGGCAACGAGCCCGGCCATCACACCCTGTACCTGTATTCCATGCTGGGCGCCCCCGAGAAGGCGGCCGCCCGCATCCGGCAGGTCTATGACGAAATGTATTTCAACGACGTGGAAGGCCTCGCCGGCAACGAAGACGTGGGCCAGATGAGCGCCTGGTATGTCCTGAGCGCCATGGGTTTCTATCAGGTGGAACCCGCCTGCCCCCGTTTCTGGTTCGGCCTGCCGCTCTTCGAAAAGATGACGGTCCGGACCGCCGGCGGTCCCTTTACCATTACGGCGCGGGGTCCCCTGGACGGCTGTATCGAATCCGTCCGCCTGAACGGGCAGCCTTACGACAAACCCTACATCGAGTACGCCGACATCGTGGCCGGCGGAACGCTGGAGTACACGCTGAAGATTAAATAGTCAGGACGCCCCGCATCAGGGCATCCCACCAGCGGGCGGGAAG
>JAEEGH010016972.1_pt1 | contig 15599 bp, 18 predicted proteins | sample 9134181 | NCBI WGS metagenome assembly JAEEGH01 (sample SAMN16246544, study PRJNA631951) | gut metagenome | biome: gut microbiome; feature: rumen; material: DP-attached | host: Bos | place: Iran: Karaj | collected 2018-10 | reverse complement strand
ATGTAACCGGCGTCTTTCAACGTCTCGGCCAAGGAAGCCTTCAGTTTCGAGCTCGGCATGGTCGCACGCGGCAGCTTCGCGTTCGAAGCGTTCCGGATGCGGGTCAGCATATCGCTGATGGGATCACTCATGCTCATCTTTTTATTCCTCCGATTCTAGGTTACCAGCTGGCCTTCGTCACGCCCGGGATCTGACCGTTGTTGGCCAGTTCGCGGAAACAGATACGGCACAGATGGAACTTGCGGATGTAGGCACGCGGACGTCCGCAGCGCTCACAGCGGAAATAGGCCCGGCTTGAGAACTTCGGATCCCGCTGGGACTTCACGATCAAACTTTTCTTCGCCACGGATAGGCCCCCTTAATTGTTGTTGCTCGTTGCAAACGGCATGCCCAGAAGACTCAGAAGATCACGGGCTTCGTCGTCCGTCTTGGCCGTCGTCACGATGGTAATGTTCATGCCGATCGTGTGCTTGATCTTGTCAAGGTCGATTTCGGTGAAGACCGACTGGTCCGTCAAACCGAAATTGTAGTTCCCCACGCCGTCGAACGACTTCGGGCTGATACCACGGAAGTCGCGGACACGCGGCAACACGATGTTGATCAGACGGTACAGGAAATTGTACATCACGCCGCGACGCAACGTGACGCTGGCTCCGACCGCCATGCCTTTGCGCAATTTGAAGTTGGACACGTTGACGCGGGATTTTGTGATCACAGGCTTCTGCCCCGTGATCAGGCCCAGCGTCTCCACCGCGGCCGTCATGACCTCGCGGTCCTTGTCCGTCCCGACACCCGTGTTGATGACGATTTTCACCAGCTTCGGAATTTCCATCGGGTTCTTGTAACCGCGTTTCTCCTTCAGCTGAGGCACCACGGTATTCTTGTAGTAATCGCTTAGTACACTCGTAATCATAATGTCGTTGACCTCGTGCTATCAGCCTTTCTGCTTCCGCGCTTCGCGCGCCTTGATCCTGGCCTGCCACGTCTCTTCGTTCATCACGTTGGAGATGTGGATCATGCCTTCGGACTCCTCGATGCCGCCGTTCGGATGCGTCTGGCTGCGACGGATTGTCTTCTTGCGAATGGCCACGCCTTCGACGGCGACACGGCCCTTCTCACGGTCAACCTTCAGCACCTTGCCGACCTTGCCGCGGTCGGCACCGGCGATCACGCGGACCGTCATGTCTTTCTTGATCTTCGCCATTGTCATATCACAGCACCTCCGGCGCCAAAGAAACGATCTTCATGAAGTTCTTGTCACGCAGCTCGCGGGCCACGGGACCGAAAATGCGCGTCCCTTTCGGGTTGTTCTGGTCGTCGATGATGACGGCCGCGTTGCGGTCGAACCGCAGGAAGCTGCCGTCGGAACGGCGGATGTTGAAGGCCGTGCGGACGATGACGGCGCGCACGACTTCGCCTTTCTTCACGCCGCCGCGCGGCTGGGCTTCCTTGACGGAGGCTCGGATGACGTCGCCGATTTCGGCGAACTTCTTGCGCTGGCCCAACGTGCGGATGGCCATAATTTTGCGGGCGCCGGAGTTGTCCGCGACGTCCATGGTGGTTTGCATTTGAATCATCTGCTCATCCTCCTCAATCGATCACAGCGGCTTTGATGATTCTCACAAGACGCCAGCGCTTCAGCTTGCTGAGCGGACGCGTCTCCATGATTTCAACGACGTCACCAATCTTCGATTCATTGTTTTCGTCATGGATATAGCACTTGCTCGTGTGCTTCACCACTTTCTTGTAGAGCGGATGCGCGGCGCGGCGTTCGACCAGAACGACGCGCGTCTTGTCCATCTTGTCCGACACGACCGTCCCGGTGAGGACCTTGCGCAGATTCCGCACGGGCTTCTCCGCTGTTTCGACGGCGGCGGCCGATTCTTTGTTTTCTGTGGATTCTGACATGTTACTCACCTCTGTTACTTCGCATCAGCCAAACGGCGAGCGGTCTTTTCCGTTTCCAGGCGGGCGACATCCTTCCGCAGCGTGCGGATGCGGGCCGAGTTCTCCAACTGCCCCGTCTGGAATTGAAGCCGGAGATTGAAGATCTCTTTGCGGCTGTCCAGCAAAGCGCGATCAATTTCCTCCAACGTCAATTCGCGTATTTCTTTTGCTTTCATTTTACTATCCTGATACTTTGTACACTTAAGTACGTCTTATTTCACGGCACGGCTCAGGAAACGGCAACGGAACGGGAGCTTGCTGGAGGCCAGCGCCAACGCTTCCTTCGCAACGCTCTCCGGGCAACCGCTCAGCTCGATGATCATGTTGCCGGGGCGGATGACCGCCACCCAACCTTCCGGAGCGCCTTTACCCTTACCCATACGGGTTTCCAGAGGCTTCTTGCTGTAGGGCTTGTCGGGGAACACCCGAATCCATATCTGTCCACGACGCTGCATGTGGCGGGTTGCCGCGATACGCGCCGCTTCAATCTGATTGGCCGTCAGCCAACCACGGTCCAACACCTGAAGACCGAATTCACCGAAGTCCAGCTTATTGCTGCTGCTTGCGATTCCCGCCCGGGACCCGCGCTGTACCTTTCGATGTTCTACGCGTTTTGGCATCATTGGCATTTTTAGTGTCCTCCCAATTTTGGGGCTTGCAAATCCAAACTTTCACTCCGATAAGGCCGGCGAGGGTATGGGCCTCGGAGAAACCGTAATCAATGTTGGCACGCAACGTATGAAGCGGAACCTTGCCTTCCTTGTACTGTTCAGTACGGGCAAGTTCAGCGCCGTTCAGACGGCCTGCGCAACGAATCTTGATGCCTTCCGCACCGCTTTCCATGGCGGTCTGGATGGCGCGCTTCATCGCACGACGGAACGCCACACGCTTCACCAGCTGCTGTGCAACCGTCTCGCTGACCAGCTGCGCATCGACTTCGACGCAGCGGATTTCCTTCACTTCGACCAGCACTTCCTTGTCGCCGACGATCTTGGCCAGGATCTCTTTGATCTTGTCAAGACCCGCGCCGCGCTTTGCGCGCTGTTCGCCCTTCGCTCCGCCTTCGGCGGCGGGAGCGGCGGCCGGTGCCGCGGCGGCGGCGTCAGCCTTCTTCGCAGCGGCCGGAGCGGCCGGAGCGGCGAACTTGCCGGACATGATGATGCCAGGGCGCCCCGTGAAGATCGTAACGCGAACGCGCTTCGCAAAGCGCTCGATCACAATCTTGCTCACTGCCGCGCCGGACAATTCTTTCGTCAGTTTCTCCCGGATCTTCAGGTCCTCCTGCAGCAACGGCCCAAATTGGGCCTTGCGGGCGAACCAGCGGGATTTCCAGTCCTTTGTTACTGGAAGACGAAACCCTATCGGATTTACTTTTTGACCCACGATGATCTCCTGCTACTTATGCCTCGTCCGTTACCACAATGCGAATGTGGCTGGTGCGTTTCCTGATGTGACCCGCTGAACCACGCGCCTTCGGAATGAAACGCTTCAGCGTCGGACCTTCGCCAATCAACGCTTCCTTCACGATGAGACGGCTGCGGTCAACACCCGCCTTCTCGTCGTTTTCCGCATTGGCGATGGCCGATTTCAGCGTCTTTTCAACAAGACGGGCGGCCTTGCGAGGTATCAGGCTCACCATGTTCAAGGCCTCGACGGCACCCTTGCCCTGAATCAGGCGGGTGACCTCACGAGCCTTGTACGGGGAAATCCGTACCTGTTTCGTGACTGCTAACTTTTCCATTTTCCTGTTTCCTTGCTCATTCGGGGCCTTGCGTGTCCGAATCCACCGGATCCGGGGCCTGGCTCCCATGATCAAACCTTAATTATTATTGCACGTGGTTCATTCGACCGGCATCACGATGCTCCCCACCGCCACATCGCGCGCACTGCCTTCCAGCAGGACCGCCGCGCTCAATTCGCTGCGAACTTCAATGACCTTGAACCTAGCCACCGTCGTCTCGCCGCGTTTCAAGCTGAAGCTGGCTCCGGGACGAACTCCGTGCCGACTGCCGCGATCCAACAGGACGACATCCAGTTGTTCATTGACCGCGACAACGCCGCAGCCCTGCCCAGACGTCACACCCACGCCTCGCCCGGCGACTACCGACATGGGTTTGAGACTTTCCTCTACAGCGCCCCGCAGGGCCTGGAGGCGACTGGTCAATTCGCGACGCATGGCGTCGCTTGGCCGCAGCACGTCCAGTATTGTCGCCAAAGCCTGCTCAAACTCTGAAAGGCTCCGCTCCACCGCCAGCTGCCTTTTGCCGGCAAGTTCCAGCGCCTCAAGCGCCTCTTCCGAAACCTTCTCAAGCTCTCCGCCTTCCTTCTGGCGCAGCATCTGCGCCGCCCGCAACTCCATCAGCCGAAGCCTTTCGATACTCGAATGGCTCTCCAGGTAGAGGTTCGCGTAGCTTGACCGAATCCTGTCCAGATCCTTCTTCAACCGCGAGACTTCCGCCTCCAGCTGGATGGCGCGCCGCTCGGCAGCTTCCCGCGCTACCTTCATCTCTTCCAAGACGACAGGTGCCTGGGGTTCCCCCGAGCTAAAAAGGGGCGACAAAACTAGCAAGACGATTAATATAGATTGCATTTTCAACATGTCAAGTCCTTTGCGCATTTTTTTGCGCCTAACCACCTTATTTTACCCCTGTGGCTTGAATATCCGCGCGTATTATAATATAGTAATAGATTTGATTTTTACCATAAAAACCGTTTTACCCCATGGACAGCCGCCCTCGCGGTCGCCCTCATAACACAACCATCAAGGAGTCTCAACGTGAAAGTCCTGGTCATCAACTCCGGAAGCTCTTCCCTCAAATTCACCCTTTTTGACATGACGGACAAGTCCATCCTCGCCAAAGGCCTCGTCGAACGCATCGGCATGGACAACCCAAAGATGGTCTATCAGCCGAAAGGCGAGAAATTCGAGGAAATCCTGACGATCAAGAACCACAGCGAAGCCCTCAAATCCGTCTGCGACAAGCTGATCAACCCGCAGAACGGCGTTCTGAAGAGCCTTTCCGAAGTCGAGGCCATCGGCCACCGCGTCCTCCATGGCGGCATGAAATACACGGCCCCGATCGTCGTCAACGAAGCCGTGAAAGACGGCATCCGCGCCTGCATCCCGCTGGGCCCCCTCCACAACCCCGCCAACCTCGGCGGCATCGAAGCCTGCGAACAGGTCTTCCCCGGCGTCCCGAACGTCGCCGTTTTCGACACAGCCTTCCATCAGACGATGGGCCCCGAAGCCTACATGTACGCCATCCCGCGCGAATACTATGAAAAGTATTCCGTCCGCAAATACGGTTTCCACGGCACCAGCCATAAGTTCGTGTATTACAACACGTGCGAATTCCTCGGCCTCGATCCCGCCAAGGCGAAAATCATCAACTGCCACCTCGGCAACGGCAGCTCCCTTTGCGCCGTCAACGGCGGCAAAGTCGTCGACACCTCCATGGGCCTCACGCCGTTGATGGGTCTCGTCATGGGCACGCGTTGCGGCGACATGGATCCCGCCGTCGTCCCGTTCCTCATGAAGATGACCGGCATGACCGCCGAACAGATGGACACCATGATGAACAAGAAGAGCGGCTTCCTCGGCGTTTCCGGAATTTCCAGCGACATGCGCGACATCGAAGCCGCCCGCGACAACGGCGACAAGAATGCCAAAGAAGCATATGACATGTTCATCCACCGTCTGACCCACTACATCGGCGGCTACTACCTCCTCCTCGGCGGCTGCGACGCCATCTCCTTCACGGGCGGCATCGGCGAAAACGGCATCGCCACCCGTAAGATCATCGCCCAGAAGCTCGCTGTCCTCGGCGCCACTTTCGATGAAGAGGCCAACAATTGCCGCGGCAAGCAGGTCGTGTTCTCCAAGCCCGACTCCAAGTTCAAGCTCGTCGTCACGCCGACGAACGAAGAGCTGATGATCGCCATGGAAACCGTCAAGCTCACCGCCAAATAAATCAGTAAATCATTCCTTTTTCCTTATTAATATATAGACCCCAAACACAAGGAGATTCACAATGTCCGGTTTGATGGAAAAACTTCTGCCGAAAGCGGCCGCCGCCAACCTCACCCTCGTCCTCCCCGAAGGCAATGACCCGCGCGTCATCAAAGCCGCCAAAATCATCACGGAGCGCAAGCTCGCCAAAGTGAAAATTCTCGCCACGCCCGATGAACTCAAGACATCTGCCGAAGGCATCTGCTTCTGCGGCAACAACGATGTCGAAATCATCGACTGGACGAAGGCCCCCTATTTCAACGAATTGGCCGCCATCCTGCTCGAACGCCGCAAGGCCAAAGGCATGACGGAAGAAGAATCCATCAAGAAGACCGCCAACCGCCTCTTCTTCGGTAACCTCATGGTTAACAAGGGTTTGGCCAACGGCATGGTCGCCGGCTCCATTGCCTCCACCGCCGACATGCTCCGCTCCGCCTTCAACTGCATCGGCACCGCCAAAGGCATCAAGACGGCTTCCAGCTGCTTCCTGATGGATCTCGCCACGCCGTCTCCCGCTGGCGACGACACGCTGATCTTCGCCGACTGCGGCGTCAATCCGAATCCCGATGCCAACGGCCTCGTTGATATCGCCATCGCGACCATCAAGTCCCATCAGGCCCTCATCGGCACGCAGCCCCGCCTCGCCTTCCTGTGCTACTCCACGAAGGGCAGCGCGGCCGGCGAACTCGTTGACAAAATGGCCCAGGCCACGGAAATGACGAAGGCGCGCATCGCCGAACTCGGCATCGACGCCATCGTTGACGGCGAACTGCAGGCCGACGCGGCTCTCGTTCCGAAAGTCGCCGCCCAGAAGGCCCCCGGCAGCCCCGTCGAAGGCAAGGCCAACATTTTGATCTTCCCGGATCTGAACTGCGGCAACATCTGCTACAAGATGACGCAGCGCCTCGCCAAGGCCGAAGCCTACGGCCCGATCCTGCAGGGTCTCGCAAAGCCCGTCAACGACCTGTCCCGCGGCTGCTCCGCCGAAGACATCGCCGGCGTCGCCACCATCACGGCCTGCCAGGCTCTTTGCTGCTAATTAGCTGATTATAAACAACTACAGGCCCTCCGCTTCTTTCGAAGCGGAGGGCCTGTTTGCTTTTTTACTAGAATTTTAGGCTTCTATAGAAATCACTACCGCCTCTTCTTCTGGCGAGACGCGGCCGAATTCCGCGCGGCGGACACCGGGCACCCAGATAATGACGTCCCCTGCACTGACAACCGGCAGACGATGGCGTATTTCACGCGGAATTTTCGCGTCGGAAAACACATCTTGCAATTTTTTCGCCTTCGTCTGGCCGAAGGGAACCATGCGGTCGCCAGATTGCCATGAACGGATTGTCAGCACATCCGGCAGCAATTTTGCGGCGAAACGTTCGCCGTTCGCGCCGCCGATTTTCAAAACACAACCATTCCAATGGATGACAGGCTGTTCACGCCAACGCCATTCCACAGCAGGCGGTTCCGTTTCTTGCGGTTCATCCGTTTCCAAAAGTTCCAAGCCATTGCGGCTCAGCCGTAAGCGTTGTCCGCCCTCCATGGTGAACGTCACGGGATGACCGCTAAAACGTTGCAATTCCAACGCCAGCCGTTCGACCGTCTGGCGAACTGGCAGTTCGTCCTGCCCTGTCTGATTTTGAAGCCATGTCCGAAAAACACGCGGCAACAAGGGCATAGGAATTCGCCGCCAGCTCTCCAAATCTGTCAGTCGCCTCAAACATTCCTCTGCCTGCGCTTCTAAATAATCCGCGTCCTGCCGCAAAACACGAAGCGACTGGCGGAGGCCGCCGTCGCCATCGAAAATGCGCCGCATCAGCGGCAGCAATTCGTTGCGGACGGCGTTACGGCGGTAGGCATTGTCGCTATTCGTCGCATCAAGTCGCCAATCATCAACACCTTGCGACCGCAACCATTCCTCCAATTGCTCTTTTCGGATGTCCAACAATGGCCGCAGAAAACGGACGCCGTTGAGAATTCGTTCGTCTCGAAGGCCGGTCAGCCCTGTGCAATTGGCACCGCGGGCCATCCGCAACAACAAATCCTCCAACGAGTCATCCGCATGATGGGCGAGAAACACGACATCGCCGTCAGCATCCGCCAGACGGCGCCATGCTTCCAATCGCAGGCGGCGGGCGGCTTCCTCCATGCTTTCCCGCGGTAAACGATTCGATGGCACGGCGAGATTTTCGCGGATGAAATGGATGTTCCACGCTGTGCAGAACTGTTCGCACCATACGGCATCCGCCTCGGCGTCGCCGTCGCGGATGCCATGTTGAAAATGCACAGCGGTCACATTCAGCCCCGCCTGTGACAGCAACAACAGCAATGCCGTGCTGTCCGCCCCGCCGCTGAAACCGACGAATGCGCGGCCATGCACAGCCTTCCGTTGCAGGAAGCCATGCACAAGCTTGACAAGACCATCGTTTTCCATCTATCACTCAGCAATGACAGGCGTGATATATTCCTTGTCGATAACGAGTTCCGGAACTTTTCCGTCCTCTTCCTTGAACCACGCCGTGCCGATATACATGTGCCGCGGATGGATCTTCTCTGCGGAATTATGGGCATGGAAGACGATGCGTAGCTTGCCATCCTTATCCTTGAAGAATGAATGATGGCCAACGCCCACCAGATCGCCGCACTTCTGCAGAATCGGATTATGGTCGTACTTTTTCCACAAACCGCCGATGTTATCCGCCACAGCGCAACCGATGCCGTATTCCTGGCTGGTATAGCCATTGCCAGAATACGTCATATAGTAGCGTCCTTTGTATTTAATGACGAAACAGCCTTCGTTCACCCTGCCAAGTTTGCGTTCCCATGGTTGGTAAGCGCGGATGCAATAGCGATATGATTCCGGTTTCGCGTGGAGGCAGTCGTCCTCCAACTCGACGCTCCAGATGTTCAAGCCATCATGGAAGCGGTCGAAAAACATGTAAGGTTTGCCATCGTCATCGATAAACAACGTATTATCAATGGTCTTTTCATTTTCGAAGAACGGCTTTTTCTCCAACTGGACGAACGGCCCCAACGGATGATCCGCCACGGCGACACAGACATGTTCGTCCGCCGAATAATACATATTGAATTTGCCGTTGACTTGATAGACTTCCGGAGCCCAGAACCACCTGTCGCCGTACGAATCATCCTTATGCAAGGCCAATTTCTCCTTCGAACGACCCACGCCACGCGTCCAATTCTTCAAATCTGTTGACGACATGACGGCGATGCCATTCGGTGAATCCGTCCCATAGGCATAGTACACGCCATCATAATACAAAATGAACGGATCCGCAAACGGCACACGACGCGGTTGGGGGGCGGGCTGAGCGGCGGGTTGGGCCTGAGCCAATGACAGACACAGCAACGACAACGGCAGTAAAGCGCATGATTTCATAGGAGTTCTCCTGTTTTTAGTTGATTTGACACAAACATGCAGATATATTCTAATCATGGTTGACATAAAAATCAATTCAACACAAGTAAAAACATCATGATGAAATACCAACTTGCCACCACCATGCTGATGGGACTCTCCCTAGCGGCATCGGAATTATGGATTGAAACGGAACAGTTTGCGCAAAAAGGCGGCTGGGCCGTTGATCAGCAGTTCATGGATTTCATGGGCTCGCCGTATCTGCTCGCCCACGGCATGGGCAGGCCTGTGCAAGATGCCGTTGGCCAGCTTGATGTCGCCACCGCAGGCACTTACCATGTCTGGGCGCACACCTACAACTGGACATCTCCATGGACAGACAAGGAAGGGCCTGGCCGGTTTCAAATCGCTGTCAATGGCGAACTTCTGCCGACCATTCTTGGCGGAAGTGGCAAATCATGGGAATGGCAACTTGCGGGAACGGTCAATCTGCCCGTTGGCAAAGCGGCCATCGGCCTGCATGATTTGACAGGATTTGACGGACGCTGCGATGCCATTTGTCTAACGACGACTGCGGCTCCGCCGTCTGCCCGCCCCGCACCGCAACCGCCTGCTCCGGCGGGCGAATTCGATTTCGTCGTCTGTGGCGGCGGCATCGCAGGAATCAGCGCCGCCGTTTCTGCCGCGCGGCTTGGCTGCCGCGTCGCGCTTATCAACGACCGCCCTATTCTCGGCGGTTGCAACAGTTCCGAAGTTCGCGTCCATCTTGGCGGCCGCATTTCCATTGGCCCCTATCCAGAGCTTGGTAATCTTCTGAAAGAATTCGGCCCGCTGAACGGCGGCAACGCCAAACCCGCGTCGCAGTACGAAGACGAAAAGAAGGCATCGTTCGTCGCCGCTGAACGCAATATCACGCTCTTCCCGAACTACCATGTCCGCGCCGTCAAAATGGACGGTCGCCGCATCGATTCCGTCATCGCCCGCCATATCGAAACAGGCCGTGACATCGCCTTCGCTGCACCGCTCTTCGCGGACTGCACAGGCGACGGAACCGTCGGTTTTCTTGCAGGAGCCGACTACCACATGGGGCGTGAAGGCCGTAGTGAATTCAACGAACCGGGAGCCCCTGAAAATGGTGACAAACTCACGATGGGTTCGTCCGTCCAATGGTATTCAAAGGATTGCAAGACAGAGACTTCCTTCCCCGAATTCTCCTACGGCATCGAATTCAACGACCAGTCCTGCGAAAAAGTCACCATGGGTGAATGGACGTGGGAGACCGGCATGAACTACAATCAAATCAACGACTTCGAACGTATCCGCGATTACGGCCTGCTCGTCGTTTATTCCAACTGGAGCTATCTGAAAAACCATCTAACCGATAACACGGCATATCGCACACGCGATCTGGACTGGGTCGCCTATGTCGCGGGGAAACGCGAATCTCGCCGCCTGCTCGGCGATCACATCCTCACGGAGAACGATTTACGTGAACCGAAAATCTACGACGACGGCACCGCCGCCACGACATGGTCCATCGATCTCCACTATCCGGATCCGAAAAACACGGCGCACTTTCCCGAACGCGAATTCAAATCCATCGCGAAACATCAGAACATTTACCCCTATCCCGTGCCATACCGCTGCCTCTATTCGCGCAATACGGACAACCTCTTCATGGCGGGCCGCAACATCAGCGTCACCCATGTCGCGTTGGGCACGACACGCGTCATGCGCACGACGGGCATGCTTGGCGAAGTCGTCGGCATGGCGGCGGACATCTGCCGCCGCCACAATTCGCAACCACGCTCCGTTTATGAAAACTATCTCAATGAATTAAAAGAACTTATGAAGAAAGGAACAGGCCAACGAGGCCTGCCGAATAATCAGAAATACAACCAAGGCGGAACGTTACAGAAAGACATCAATTGACATACCGTAAATAATTCAAAACACCTATGAAAAACTTACTCTTCACATTGACAGGAATCATTGCCATGTCCCTCTGCGCCACCACTATCGAGCCCGGAAAGATTCCGGAAGGCTTCGATCCAGAAAAAGTCGAACTGCGAAAACTCGTCGAATCCATTCCACGCGGGGGGCTGCCCAATTTCTATGCGAAACTCGAAGCAGGACAAGATGTGACCATCGCCTATTTCGGCGGTTCCATCACCGCACAAAATGGCTATCGCGTCCATTCACAGAAATTCTTCCAAGAGCAATATCCAAATCTAAAAGTCAACGCCGTCCATGCCGCCATCGGTGGAACTGGCTCCAATCTTGGGGCCTATCGTCTTGAACACGATGTACTTAAGTTCAAGCCCGATCTCGTCTTCGTAGAATTCGCCGTCAATGACGCGGGAATGCCGCCCATCGGCATCCGCCGTTCCATGGAAGGCATCGTCCGCCATATCTGGCATGACCTGCCGAATTGCGACATCCTTTTCGTCTATACCATCACCGCCTTCAACATCTCTCAGTTGCAGCCTGGATGCATGCAACGCTCCGCCTCCGTCATGGAGGAAATCGCCGACTACTATGCCATCCCGACCATCCACATGGGTGTCGAAGTCATTGAACTTGAACGCACTGGGAAACTGGTCATGAAAGCCTCCAATGAAGGCATGACGCGCGTTTCTGGAAAAGAACTCAACCTCAGCGCGGACAATTTCGTCAATGCCGATGGCAAGATCCCCTTCGCGAAGGACGGCGTCCATCCGTATGAAAACACAGGCCACATCCTCTATCTGGAAGCCATCAAACGCTCCCTTCCCGCCATCAAAGCCGCCGGCCAGAAAGGCCCTCATGCCAATCTTCCGAAACCAATGGTCGCTGACTGCTGGGAAAAAGTCGTCACAATTCCATTCGACCATCCCGCCATCCACATCACGGGCCCATGGCGGAAAGACGCCCATGACGATGCCGTCACGAGATCCTTTCTCAACCGTTGCGACGATTTCTTCTCCTTTGACAACGGTGCAACTATCACCTTCAAATACAAGGGGTTGAATGCATCGGCCTACAACATCATCGGGCCGCAGGGCGGTGTTGTGGAAGTCACCATCGACGGCGGCAACCCACGTGATGCCCGCCAGTTCGACCCATACTGTACCTACCACCGCCTCGCCACGCTCGGCCTCGGCGGCGGCACGGATCCCAACCAAATCCATACCGTCACCATCAAAGTGACGGACAAACCAATTGACAAACGCGCCATCCTTTTCGACCACAACAAGCCGGACTTTGATAAGAATCCCGCCAAATATGCAAACCTCCGCTTCTTCGCGGGCTGCATTTTCATTGTCGGCGACATTGTTGAATAACATACCTATTAATAAATAAAGCACATGCATCTTCCACTAGACATCTTTCTGGCATTGCGATACTTGCGCCCCAAGCGGACGTTCGTCTCGTTCATTACGCTGCTTTCCATTCTCGGACCGACGCTCGGTGTCGCCATCCTGCTCATCGTCAATTCCATCATGGCCGGATTCGGAAAAGACATTCAAGAAAACATCATGAGCTGGCAGGCTCATCTGCATGTCTTTCCGAACATGAAATCGACGATGGATGAGCCGGATAAGATCATTGAAATTCTTGAAAAGCATGGTGTTAAGGCATCACCACTGATTCAAGATTCCGCCCTCATACAAGTCAAGGCGAGCACGTTGTCCGGCGAAGAAGAGCAAGTCATCCAACCCAAAGTCGTCTATGGCATCGATCCCGCTCGCGAAGGAGAAGTCACGGGAATCAAAGGCGCCATGATTTACGGCAAATTCGACATTGAAGAAGGCGAAGCACTCGTCGGCGACCGCCTTGCGAATGCCGTCGGGCTCCGTATCGGCTCCAGTTTTCTCATCCATTCCCCTGCACGGCTCACGCAAAACGTCAAATGGGACAAAGATGGCCAAGTCCATGTCGGCCAGCCTGACGAAGTCTATCTGCCAGAGGAAGTTAAAGTCGTCGGCATCTTTTCCATGGGTTTTGCGGAATTTGACGAAAATGTCATTTTCGTCCGCCGCGACCAAGCCGCCGATCTATTTGGATTTGATTGGGGCACAGCGACTTCCGTACAGGGCAAAGTGCCCGATCCCATGCAGATGGACAAACTGGTAAAAGAACTGAACGACGACATCAACGAGCCGAACCGCCTCCGCCGTTTCAAAATCGTCACGTGGAAGGAACGCAACCAAATGCTGTTCAATACGTTGCAAGTCGAAAAGAAACTCATGGCATTCCTTATGACGTTCATCCTGCTGGTTGCCTCCTTCAGCATCGCGGCGACGCTCATTACGGTTGTAGTGCAGAAGACGCGTGAAATCGGCACATTGAAAGCCGTCGGCGTCTCCAGTTGGACGGTTGCGCGAATCTTCATGTTCCAAGGCGCCGCCATCGGCGTCTTCGGAACGACGTTCGGCATCACGCTCGGCCTGCTGGTCATCCACTACCGCAACGGCATCGCCGCCATCCTCAGCAAGATTTTAGGCCATGACGTCTTCCCGCCGGAACTCTACCACCTCAACCATCTGCCCGCCCTCTGGACAGGCAGCGATCTAATCACCGTCTCCATCCTGTCCATGACCGTCTGCATCCTAGCAGCCCTCATACCCGCCATATTCGCCTCCGCCCTGCCACCCGCCAAGTCATTGCAGGACAATAACTGACAACCTCCCAACACAGATAACACGACACAATGGAACCACTTTTCCAAATCAAAAATCTCCACAAGTCTTTTTCGCTGGCGGGAGGAACGATCGAAGTCATCAAAAATCTCAGCCTCGACCTGCCCAAAGGCGAATGGCTCGCCCTCACAGGCCCCTCTGGTTGCGGCAAAACCACTCTCCTCCATATACTTGCAGGTCTTGACCGACCGACATCTGGCGACATTCTTCTAGATGGTCAGAACATCGCGAAAATGTCCTCCTCTGCGCTGACGAAACTTCGTAAACAGCGCATTGGCTTCGTCTTCCAATCCTACATGCTCTTTCCTGAGTTGTCCGCTTTGGAAAACGCCGCCCTGCCCGCTCTTCAATGGGGCGTCAACCGCAACGATGTCTATCAGAACGCTAAAAAATGGCTTGAAACATTCGGTCTTGCATCACGTCTGAACCACCGTCCGCGCGAATTGTCCGGCGGCGAACAGCAGCGTGTGGCCATCGCCCGTTCCCTCATCAACAATCCGGACATCATCCTTGCGGACGAACCGACCGGCAATCTTGACGCCAAAGCCGCGCAGGGCATCATTGACATCTTGCAGCATGTTCGTTCGGGCAAGGCCAAGACGCTCATCATGGTCACCCATGATTTGAATCTCGCCAAACAAGCCAACCGCGTTATCGAATTGAAGAAGCAATAACAATAAACTATCTAGAAGCCTAGAAGTCTAGAAGCCTAGAATTCTAGAAGTCAATTACTTCAGCTTGCTCCAATTGGTCTTGTTGAACAAAGAATTGCTGTTCGGATCGAAGGTCGCCGTGTTCGCGTTGGGCGTGTTGAAGCCGTTGTTGTGGTAGATGATTTCGTTTTCGCTGTTGATCCATGCATGGTCATAACGGCTATCAACGAACATCTTCTCGCCCGTGTTCGGATTGGAGACCGTATCCACGTCGCGAATGTATTCCGACCACATGTCGCGTACTTTGTCCTGCGTTTTCGACGCATTAGCGGCGGCTTCCATCTGCTTGTCATGGATTTCATTCTGCAGACGGAGCCAATTCATCGTCCGTTGTTTGGCGATTTGATTGACAACCGCCGTGAAGTGCGGGTTCATCTGGACTTTCTTCACCATGTTCTCCAACCGTTTGTGCGTGTCCTTTTCCAGTTCAGGCGGGCAGCTGAACGACATCGGCATCAGCAGTTCGACAACGGTCGTGAATCCCATGCCGGGGCGGTTTTCCGTCGCCAACATCGGCAGGGAGCAGACCACTGTGTATTTCTTGTCGCCGCGATAGCCTTCGTAATGGAAGAACAACTCCGTGAACAGGAAATTGGTCGGGCGGATACCATTCTGCTGGGCCTGCCGCATGCGTGACTCGATCAAATCCTTCGGGGCTTCATGCTGAATGAAACGTGCATCGACCAACCGCACATTCGTCAGATTGTGGTCTTTCTGAACGCCTTGCAGCAACATGTTAGGCAGAATATTCGGATTCTGCAAAAACGGAATCTGCCGAATCTGCCCGCTGCCTGGAAGCACGGTCAGCGACGAAAAGATGATTTTGACCTGCTGGTCAGGCGACATCGTCCAAACATGCCAGTTAACAGGAG
>JAEEGH010016971.1_pt1 | contig 15601 bp, 8 predicted proteins | sample 9134181 | NCBI WGS metagenome assembly JAEEGH01 (sample SAMN16246544, study PRJNA631951) | gut metagenome | biome: gut microbiome; feature: rumen; material: DP-attached | host: Bos | place: Iran: Karaj | collected 2018-10 | reverse complement strand
GATCTCGGACCGGAAGGCCCTGGACCGGGATGTCCGCCCGCAGGATCTGAAGGTCCTGATCATAGACGACAACCCGGTGGACTGCGAACATGCCAGACTGGTGCTGGAAGAGGTGGGCATCGTCTCCGAATCCTGCCTGGGCGGAAATGAGGCGATCGAAATGCTCCGTCTCGCCCATGCCCGCAGGGAACCGTACAATCTGATCCTGGTGGATCTGAAGATGCCGGAAGAGAATGGCGTGGAGGTCACGAGAAGGATACGGGAGCTCTATGCGGATGAATCCGCGATCATCATTCTGACCGCTTATAACTGGGACGACATTCTGGAGGAAGCGATCCGGGCCGGCGTGGACGGCTTCATGGCAAAGCCGCTGTTTGCCTCCGGCGTGCTGAGCGAATTCAAACAAGCGATCCAACGGAAAAGCAAGGCAGGGGAGGAGAAAAAGAGGGTCGACCTCAACGGAAGACGTATCCTGCTGGCGGAGGATCTGGAAATCAACGCGGAGATCATGACGGACATCCTGGAGATGGAAGGCATGGAGGCCGACCACGCGGAAAACGGAAAGGCCGCGCTGGAAATGTTCCGGGACCAGTCCGAGGGCACCTACGACGCCATCCTGATGGACGTGCGCATGCCGGTGATGAACGGGCTGGAGGCGACTGCGGCCATCCGCGCGCTGGACCGTCCGGAGGCGAAGCGGATCCCCATCATCGCCCTCACTGCGAACGCCTTGGATGAGGACGTCCAGCGGTCCCTCCAGGTGGGGATGAACGCCCATCTGAGCAAGCCGGTGGACCCGGAGCAGCTGTACGAGACCCTGCGGGTCCTGATCGCCGCTCACCTGGCCGGGAAATGAAAAGCGCCGCCGGAAGCTTAGGCCCCTTCAAAGAAACCGGACCCTAAAACAAGTGACGCTTGCTTTTACAAACAAAGTCTGTATAATGGAAACAGATGAAACGGACCGCGTTCAAGACGGAGGAAAGGGCAGTGAGCGATATTCAGATGACCAAGCTCGCCAACTGCGCGGGCTGCGGCGCGAAGGTGGGGGCCGGGGTGCTGGCCAAGCTCCTGGAGGGCCTGCCGGTGCGCAGGGACGAGCGGCTCCTGGTGGGCTATGACCGGAGCGACGACGCTTCCGTGTACGTCATCGACGAGAATACCGCCCTGGTGCAGACGGTGGACTTTTTCCCGCCCATCGCCGACGATCCCTTCACCTTCGGACAGATCGCCGCCTGCAACGCCCTCAGCGACGTCTATGCCATGGGCGGCGAACCCCGTCTGGCGCTGAATATCATGACCGTGAGCCGGGAGATGGACCGGGAGACCATCCATGCCGTGCTGCGGGGCGGTTATGAAAAGGCTTATGAAGCCGGTGTCATCATCACCGGCGGCCACACCATCGAGGACAGCGAGCCGAAATACGGCCTGGCCGTCACCGGCTTTGCCGACCCGAAGCGCATCCTGAAAAACTGCACCGCCCGCCCCGGTGACGTGCTGATCCTTACCAAGCCCCTTGGAGTGGGCATCCTCTGTACTGCCGCCAAGGGAGACCTGGTGCCGGATGCGCTGATGAAGCGCCTCCACGAGCAGATGAAGACCCTCAACCGCGCCGCAAGGGACAGCATGCTCCGTTTCGAGACCCACAGCTGCACGGACGTGACCGGCTTTTCCCTTATGGGCCACGCCTATGAGATGGCCTCCGGCAGCGGCTGCACCATCCATCTGCTGGCTGACGGCGTGCCCTATCACCGGGAGGCATGGGAGCTGGCAGACATGGGCTTCGTGCCCGCGGGCGCCTACCGCAACCGGGACTATGTGGAGCCGGATCTTTGCTGGGCGCGGGAGATCCCCCTGCCCCTGCAGGATATTCTCTTTGACCCCCAGACCTCCGGCGGTCTGCTGATCGCCGTGGCGGAGAAGGATGGGGAAAGTCTGCTGCGGGCTTTACAGGCGGAGACCGCCGGGGCCGCCGTGGTGGGTTATGTGACAGAGAAGGGACCGAAAGCGCTGATCGTGGAATGATCGCTGCGCGGAAACAACAGAAAATATGGGGGTGGATCCGGCCCGGTGGCCGGCCCGGACTTCAAATCCGGTCGTGAGGCGGTTCGCGCCGACTCAGGTGTGTTCGATTCGCACACATCCCCGCCAGCTTGCCCCGGGGCGGCCGTGTCCTGCGGCTGCCCCGGGGAAGGGCTTTTTCCGCGAAGAAACGCGAAGAAAAAAGAACTTCGCTTGACCCGCCGTCAGGGGGAACTCTGACGGTGTTCTTAAACCTGGAAGGAGGCAAGCCGGAGATGGAAAAGCGCATCATCATGGGCACCGCGGGCCACGTGGACCACGGCAAGACGGCCCTTGTCCGCTGCATGACCGGCGTCAACACCGACCGGCTCAAGGAGGAGCAGACCAGAGGCATCACCATCGAGCTGGGCTTCGCCCCCTTCGACCTGCCTGACGGGCAGCGCATCGGCATCGTGGACGTGCCCGGGCATGAAAAATTCGTCCGCACCATGCTGGCGGGGACCACCGGGATCGACCTGGTGCTGTTCGTCATCGCCGCGGACGAGGGGGTCATGCCCCAGACCCGGGAGCATATGGATATCCTGCGGCTGCTGGGCATCCGGCGGGGGATCGTGGCCCTGACGAAGATCGACCTGGTGGACGAGGAATGGCTGGAGCTGGTGCGGGAGGATGTGACGGAATACCTGAAGGACAGTCCCCTGAAGGATGCGCCGGTGGTGGAGGTCTCCTCCGTCACCGGGCAGGGCGTGGATGCCCTCATCCGCACCATCGGGGAACTGTGCGTCGGCATCCCGCCCCGGTCCTCGGCGGGCGTCGCAAGGCTGGCCATCGACCGGGCCTTTACCATGGCCGGCTTCGGTACGGTGGTGACGGGCACCCTCTGGAGCGGCAGCATCCGGGTGGGGGACGCCATGGAGCTGCTGCCCGCCCATAAGGAGGTGCGCGTGCGCACTCTGCAGGTCCACGGGGAAAAGCGGGAAGCGGTGCAGGCCGGGGAGCGGGTGGCCGTGAATCTGCCCGGCGTGGAGAAGGAGACCGCCGAGCGGGGCGGCTGGCTCATGACCCCCGGCGCCATGGAGGAGAGCCGGAGGATCGACGTGCAGCTGGAGCTGCTGCCCGACGCGCCGGAGATGAAGAACCGGGCCCGGGTCCATGTGCACCACGGCACCGCTGAAGCCCTGGCCAGGGTGGCCCTGCTGGATCGGGAGAGCCTGCAGCCCGGAGAAAGCGCCTTTGCCCAGCTGGAGCTGGAAACGCCCCTGGCCGTCCTGCCGGAGGACCGGATGATCTTCCGCTTCTATTCCCCCGTGGTCACCATCGGGGGCGGCGTCGTGCTGGACGCGGCTGCCTCCAAGCATCGGCGCAAGCGCAGGGAGGAGGATCTGAAACGTCTTGAAGCCCTGCAGAGCGGCGACCCGGCGCGCATCCTCGAAGCCGCCATGAAAAAGGACGCCCGGCCCCGGACCCTCCGGCACATGGGGGAAACCCTATCCCTGGGGGAGGAGGAGACCGCCGCCCTGGCGGAAAAGCTGGCTTCCGAAGGCGTCCTGTGCCGGCTGCCCGACGGGTATTGGATGGAGGCTTCGGCCCTTGCCGCGCTGAAGAAAGAAATGACCGATTGGCTGACGGCATATTTTCAGAAATATCCCCTGCGCTTCTCCGTGCCGAAAAAGGAGGCGGCGCAGGTCCAATTCCCACGAACGGAGCCAAAGGAGCAGCGGGCCCTGTTCCAGCATCTGGAGGCGGAGGGGATCCTCCTGCAGGATGAAACGGGCGTCCGGCTTCCGGGCTGGGAGCCCAGGCCTGACGAACGGACCCGCGCCTGGATGGACCGGCTGCGGGTATTATTTGAGGAAACGCCGCTGACGCCGCCCCGCTGGAGCGAGGCCGCGGCTGCGTTGAATATTCCCGACAGGGAGCAGAGCGAGATCATGAACTGGTTTCTCCGCGCAGGAGAGCTGGTGCGGCTGTCCGACGACGTGCTGCTTTCCCGCAGCGCGCTTGCCTCGGCGGAGGAGACCCTGCGCCGGGGCACCGGGGAGAACAGCTTTACCCTGGCCGAAGCCCGGGACCTGCTGGGCTGTCCGCGAAAGCAGGCCCAGCTGATCATGGAGTATTTCGATCAGCAGCGCCTGACCCGCTGGGACGGGGAAAAGCGCCACTGGCAGCCATCCTCTGCCGATGCTTCCGGGGAAAACAAGGGGAGGTGAGATACGGAGAGAAACAGCACGGCTTTCGTTATGGAAGCACCGCTTTCCGGCGGTGATTCCGGAACTCAAAGGAGGGAAGACAACCATGAAAAGAAAAGGGATCCCGAGATTCCTGACGGTCGCCCTGACGATTTGTCTTCTCATCGGGATCATGGCCCCCGCAGCCCGCGCGGATGGCAGCGTGAGCTACGGGACGGACGGGAGCGTGACCATCACGGTGATGAATCCCCTGGGGGAGATCACGCCGCCCGACAATCAGCCTCTTGCGGAGCGCCTCAGCTCCCTGGAGGGGAAGAACATCGCCCTCGCTTACTACGGCAAGGCCCAGAACCCCCATGCGGTCCGGGCCGTGGGCGAGCTGCTGGAGCAGGAATTCGGCGTCACGGCTGCGCTCTATAACATCGGCAACGCAGCGGGCGCAAAGCCTCTGGAATACTATGAGACCCTGGCCTCCTACGACGCCGTGGTGCTGGGTGTGGCAGACTGCACCCTGAGCGCCTGGTGGGCGGCCTATCACGCCAGGATGGTAGAGCAGCTGGGAACGCCCGTGGTGGTGCTGACCCATCCCCAGTATGAACGCTCCCTGAATGTGGGGGCGGTGGACAACGGCTTCACCGGTCTCCGGCGGGCCGTGCTGGATGCGGGGCTTTACAGCGTGGGCTTCAACCAGATGAACGCTTCCTCCAACACCGATTTCCTGCGCAATACCGCTTTCGTCACGGTGACGAAGGATCTCAGCGTCAGCGTCTATGACCAGGTGAAGCAAGCCCTCACCGCTCCGCTGACGGAAGAAGAACGCAGCCCCCGGGCGATCACCCTGCGGGATATCACGGGCTGGACGGACGGGAGCTTCGATCCCGCGGCGGCCACCTTCACCCTGCAGGCTGCCAGCGAAGAAAAAGCTGCCCTGCAGTTCAATGAGCTGGCGGTGAAGCTCGGCTTCAGCGACGGATTGCCCCTGGTGATGCCCCTGCCGGAGCTGGTAGACAAAATGCTGGCTGCCACCACCCGCAGCAGAGACGACGTCATCGGCCAGATCATGCCCCGCGGCGGTTACATCACCGTGGAAAAGGCCGCGGTCAATGCCGTCATGGCCGGCGCCCGGCCGGAATACTTCCCTGTGATCCTGGCTGCGCTGGAAGCCTATGCCAGCTCCTGGGACGAGGGGAACCTTCTCTATCACGCCCTCACCAGCAGCGAAAACTACACCATGATGCTGGTGGTCAGCGGCCCCATCGTGGATGAACTGAATATCTCCGGGCGGTGGGGCTATCTCGGCAGCGGCAACGAGGCCAACAACGGCATCGGCAGAGCCTTCCGCATGTGCGTGCGCAACATCGGCGTCAACCGCACCGGCGAAACGGACGGTACAGCCCGCGCCGGGCGGCAGAACGACATCGCCCTCACCGTTTTCGGCGAGGTGCCCGGCCTCCTGCCCCAGGGGTGGGAGGGCCAGAATGAGATGCTGGGCTTCCGCCGGGATCAGAGCACCGTGACCCTTCTGGGCTATACGGCCTCGACCATGTATGGCGCCAACGGCGGCGTCAATTCGTCCTTCGACCCCATGCAGGTGCTGACGAATATCCGCAACGCGGGTTCAACGAGCCTGGCGATCGCCACCATTCCCCGCAACGTGGCGGACCTGGCCCGCAGCCAGAACGGCATCGACAGCAAAAAGGCGCTCCTGGACTATCTGCTGGAGGCCGGCACCGGGACCAAGCTGCGCAGCCGCTATCTGCTCTGGCCCGTGATCGTGGGCGATCCGGACAGCGCGCGGCTCTATAAGGATTCCGGCACCCTCTACGGGGTGTCCGCCTTCCAGAACCGGCTCATTACCGGCGCGACCCTGACCCAGGCCGGACGGGACGCTGCCACCCCCAGTGCGCCCACGGGATTCACCGTGACGTACTCCGGCACGACCGCCACCCTTACCTGGGCGGCCCCCGCCAGCGACGGCGGCAGTCCCATAACGGGTTATCAGGTCACCTGCACCGGCGGCGCTGCTGCCGGCATCTGGAATCCCGGCGGCGCGACGGCGGCCATCGGCGCTCCCATCGCGGTCCCCGCCGAGGCGTCGGGCTCCGCCATCCCAAGACAGGCATCGGCGTTCCCTGAAATCACGCGCGCAGCTGCACCTGCCTGGGTAAGCCTCTCCGCGGATGCCCGCAGCTACACCTTCGAAGGCCTCGACCCGGATGGGGACTATGTGTTCGCCGTACGGGCCGTGAACGGGGTCGTGAACGCCGTTCAGGTCACTAGTGAGGGTGCGGAGTACAAGCTGGACACCAGCGAGAGCGGCCACGGCGCCTGGGCCAGATAATTGGAACTTCCATTGAAGGAGATTCAAAGATGAGTATTGCAAGAAGAAACCTGCGGTCTCTGCTCTGCTTTCTGTTGGCGGCGGTGATCCTGTCTGCGTTCTTCCTGCCCGTGACGGCGAAAGCGACGCATACCTATCGCTTTCTCAACCCCCTGGGCACGGTGGAACCCCGGCTGGAAACCCCGCTGGCGGACCGCCAGGGCGTGATCGATATCCTCAACGGCACGGGTGAGCGCACCCTGCGGCTGGGAGTGGCATGGTACTACAAACCCCTGGACGCGGAGCCTCCCTATGCCATTGCCGAGATGCTCAAGGAAAAGTGGGAGAAGGAGCATCCCGGACTGACGGTGAAGCTGGTCATCCCCGATCCGGAGGCTCAGGGCATCGGCTCCGAGCTCCCGGCGGATACCCAGTATATCCCGGCGGTGGGCCATGCGTGGAATATCCGGGCCGACATCGTTTACGACACCTGGGCGGAGAAGGTCGACGCCATCATCATGGGGGTCGGCGACTGAAACTGCTGCTCGTGGTGGAGTTCCACCCATGTAAAAGCAGTTGAATCCCGCGGCATCCCCTGCGCCTATATGACCACCTCCATGTTCCACCGCATCCAGAATCAGGGCTTCCGTGCCAACGGCATGTCCCTGGCCCGCCGGGTCGTCATGGACCATTCCCTGATGGCCACGGCAGAGCAGTACACCAGCGCCAACAACCGCCCCGGCCGCCAGGCCATGGACTACCTCAAGGCGCATGTGCTGAATACCACCGACTATGTGGATAAGGAGTGGATGGAGTTCGCCGGCGTGGCGGACAAGACGGCCCTTGAGCAGGCGGAATACGCCCTCACCGCGCCCCTCACCGAGCAGGAGCGCCATCCCAAGCCCCTGAATTACTACGACACCATGCAGGGCTTCGGCAACGACCGCTATATCGAGATCGAGGCGGAGAGCTATGCCGAGGCACAGCAGATCTTCAACCACATCGCCATGATGGACGCGGGCTCCGGCTACGGACCGGACCTTGCGCGGGTCGGCACCAACGACGGACTCGGTTTCTACGGAAACTTCGGCGACGGGCTTCCCCTGGTACCCCCTTCGGAGGAGCTTGTGCAGGAGATGCTGGCCGGTTCCGAGCGGGGCAAATACCCCAACGACGTGCTGGGCTGGCTGAAATTCCAGGGCGGCGCCGTCACGGTGGAGAAGGTGGCCATCAATGCGGTCATGGCCGGGGCAAAGCCGGAGCATTTCCCGGTGATCCTCGCAGCCATGGAAATGCTGGCCAGCGGCTGGGACTACGATAAGATGTGGTACCACGGCCTGGGCACCGGCAGCGACAGCACCCTGCACATCATGCTCAACGGTCCTCTGGCCGAAGAGCTGGGCGTCAGCGGCGACATGGGCTCCGACGGCGGCGCGGGCAACGAGGTCAACGCGGTCATCGGCAGAGCCATCCGCATGTGCATCCGCAACATCGGCCATATCTCCCTGGAGGTGGACGACCATCAGTACAAGGGCCGCGAGCAGGACCATATCCTGATCCTTTTCCGGGAGCAGGAGGAGCTTCTGCCCGGCTGGGACCCCGCAAAATGGGACGGCGACCCCCGCACGACGGAGATGTGGGTGCCTTACCACGTGGAAATGGGCTTCCGCCCTGAGGAGAGCACCATCACCATCTGGGCGGGCAACTCTACCGGCAGGAACGCCATCGCCGGTGAACCGTCCTTCTGGAGCGGCGCAAGCCTTTCCGGCGCTAGCGGCCTTTTCGGTGCAGATTCCTTCTGGGGCAGTGCCGTGGATGCCGGCGCCATCAACATGGCCGTCCTCTCTCCCGGCATGGCTCAGGTCCTCTACGAATACCAGGGCATCCGCTGCAAGGACGACCTGCGGGCCACTGCCAAAAAGCCCAGCAATACCTTCGGCAGCGGCAACAGCGGCATGTATTACACCATCAATCCCATCGTGTCCGGCGGCGAGCTGAACGGAACCCGTCTGTACGGCAACTACAGCTTCTACAACCGCCAGAATCATCAGATCCAGCTGATCACCGGCGCGACCCTCACCAAAAACGGCAGGGCCAGTTCCGCCTTTGATTACGCCCACGCGGGCGTGACCGGGACGGAGACGGTCAGCAGCACGGTGTCCTACACGCCGCAGCAGACCGAAAAGCTGCCCGCCGAGATCGCAAACGCCTATTCGGTGGGGACCTGGCCCCTGAGCGCCGGCTCCTATGACCCGGCCCTGGATGAATTCACCATCCTCAAGGGAACGAAGGTCTACGGCCTCTTTACCTCCAGCTACGCGAAGCTGGATCCCCCTTCCTCCGTGTCGGGCTACCGCGAGGCGGCTTCGCCGGAGACCATGGAAAACGGAGACTGGTGCCTGCTAATGGGCAGCAGCGGTTTTAACTACGTGTTGATCCGCAGTGAGGATTCGGGCGGCAGCTACCTGGTGCCCTCCTCCAGGCAGGCGGACGGGAGCCATCTTCCCTCCGCGCCGCGCAATGTGAACATCACCGTCACCGCGGGCAGCATGCCAAACCGTCAGAATGTCACCGTCACCTGGGACCCCCCGGAGGACGACGGCAATCTGCCCATCATGGCCTATCAGATCTCTTATCAACATGGCGGCAACATCCAATTCTTTACCGTTACCAACGCGCCGGACGGCGGAGCCGACCTGGGCAACGCCAAAGGCAACTGCTATGCGGCCGCGTCCTACAGCGTCTATAACCATGTGGACGTTGGCGGAGGCTTCTTCGGGATCCTGCAAAACAGCGCCGGCAACCGCATCTACACGGTGGAAGCCGGTACGGAGGCCTTCGACAAGCGCAGCTTCACCTTCTACAACATGCCCGAGGGCACGGAGTGCTTCTTCCGGGTCCGCGCCGTCAACGCGCTGAAAAACGCGCTGGAGCTGGACGGGACGGAGGCGATCGCCACCGCATTGGGCGGCAGCACCACCTTCTTCTGGTTCAACGACGGCATGACGGCCAGGGCCAGCGGACGGGGCGCCTGGGGCCTTTACAACGGCGGCAGGAGCACTGTCATTCCTGCGCCGGAGGGACAGGCGGAGACAGCGGACAATCCCTTCCGGGATGTCAGCCCGTCGGATTACTATTACGATGCGGTCCTGTGGGCCTACAAAGCGGAGCCCCAGGTGACCAACGGCATCGACGATACCCACTTCGGCCCCGCCAACACCGTAACCCGGGGCCAGGCCGTGACCTTCCTCTGGCGTGCCATGGGCTGCCCGGAGCCGTCCAGCAGCGTCAATCCCTTCGAGGACGTGACCGAGGGCAAGTATTTCTACAAGGCGGTCCTATGGGCGGTGGAAAAGGGCATCACCAACGGCACCGACGATGCCCACTTCACTCCCAACCAGACCTGCTCCACAGCCCACATCATCACCTTCCTGTACCGCACCCTGGGCATCGGGACCAACGGCTGGTATAAGGAGGCGGAGGAATGGGCCAGAGGAGCCGGCCTGCTGGACGGGCTGAACGTCAGCGTAGCGCCGGGCGTGGATTGCCCCCGCAGCGATGTCGTTCTGTTCCTCTACCGCCAGCTGGGAGCATAGCTTCCCGGCACCGCAAGGATCCAAACAAGAAAAGGGACTGCAGAACTGCAGTCCCTTTTCATATCCGTAGCCGGTATTCCGATTTGCTTTCCTGTGCGCTCAAAGCGCGGCCACGGCGGCGGCGATGCGCTCCTCGTCTCCGGGCAGCAGCGTGCGCGCGGAGAGCAGCAGCTCTCCCTCGTGGATGCGGGAAACGATGCAGGTTTCCGAGAGACGCAGGGCTTCCTCCAAGGCATCCACGCTCCGACCTTTCGGCACGATCGCCGCTGCGTAGCCGGGCAGAGAGACGTTGGGCAGGGAACCGCCGCCGGCCTCATCCTCCGTTTTCCGCAGCCGGATCTCCCAGTCCGGCTGCAGCTCCCGCAGCCGTCGGACAAGGTCGGAAGCCCGGTCCCGAAGCGTCTCCTCCCCGGCTGCGAGCATGCGCAGCGTGGGAATGCGCTCCATCGCTTCCTCCGGGCAGCGGCAAATATCCAGCGTGGCCTCCAGCGCCTGCAGCGTCAGCTTGTCCGGACGCAGGACCCTGGCCAGGGGATGGGACTTCATGGCGGCTATCAGCTCCTTCCGGCCCGCCAGGATGCCCCCCTGGGCTGCGCCGAATAGCTTGTCGCCGGAGAAGCAGATCACGTCCGCGCCCTGCAGGATGCCGTCCCGCGCGGTCCTGCAATCCCGCAGCCAGGGCAGCTTCGGGTCAAAAAGAAAACAGGAACCCATATCGTACAGGAGGGGAAGCCCCTGCTCCTTCGCAAGTCCGCTGAGGGCTTCCACATCTGCGGATTCCGTGAAGCCGACGATCTCATAGTTGCTGGTGTGGACCTTCAGCAGGACCTCCGCTCCGTCCTGGACGGCGCGGGCATAATCCTTCAGCCGTGTCCGGTTGGTGGTGCCCACCTCCGTGAGAAGCGCGCCGGAGGCGGCCATGATGTCCGGGATGCGGAAGGAACCGCCGATCTCCACCAGTTCCCCGCGGGAGATGGCCACCTGCTTTCCCGCCGCCAGGGCGGAGAGCATCAGGAACACCGCCCCCGCGTTGTTGTTCACCACCATGGCGGCCTCCGCCCCCGTGAGGCTGCAGAGCAGACCCTCGATATGGGCGTAGCGGCTGCCCCGAACCCCGGAAGCAATATCGTATTCCAGATTGGAGTAGCCACAGTAAACGTCTTCCGCCAGAGCGTAAAGCTCTTTCCCAAGGGGGGCGCGGCCCAGGTTCGTGTGCAGCACGATGCCGGTAGCGTTCACCACGCCCCGTAGGCTGGGCTTGCGGTCTGTTTTCATTTTTTCCAGCACCAGGGATGCGCACTGATCCGGGGAGGGAAGGGTATCCCGCTTTCCGGCCAGTATATCGGTGCGAAGCTCATCTAGGAGCTTCCGCGCTGCGAGCTTCACCAGCGTCCGGTTTTCTCCGAGTAACAGGGGATGCTCCAGCAAACGGTTCATATTGGGCAGCTCCCGCAGCAGACTGTAATCCATGTGCCGCCTCCGGCCGATTCTACCCGCTTCAGCGGGTATTAGTATACCTAATATGGCAAAAAGACTTCTTCCTGTCAAGATGGGGAACAAAGAAATGCACCGTTCCTTTGCAAGGTACTTAGCGATGTTAGATCTGATAGCTTTTTGCCCGCAGCATTTGTAATGCTGCAACATCAAAGCGCTACGCCTCGTATCGCGTGTAGCAAAAACCGAGTCGTGACTGCTCGCATAGTATCTAGGCAGAATCTACCAGACAGGATTTGGTGGTATAATGAGGCTGCGGGAATGGTCGAAATAACTTGGAAATGATGTTTTGCAGCGAAAGAAGCAAAGAAAAGGCCGCCTGAGACCATTAGTCTCAGGCGGGTTTTTGTGTTTGCACGTGGACCCAGCATATCGCATGGCTCGATTCCGCATGCTGCAACAGCGATGCACCAATTCTACTTTTTTCGTGACACGACTATTTACTAACGACTGCGCGTATTGGTGCAGCCATGAAGCGATAGTATTTATAGTTGCTGGTTATAGAGAAGACCAAAAACCTATGTTCCGGTTTTCGAAGGTTCCTGTAATCATTGCTCTATCTAAGAACGCATTTCTCTCTTCGCAACAGGTCTCCGGTAAAAGTGCACAGGCATGACAAGCTGCCAGATTAAGCGAATCACGTCCTTGTCCACGGCTCATAATACAGACGGGGTCATTTGAACAGGTCTTGGATGAGTTAACGGCTTTTTTGAAAATCCTCGGGAATGCATCAGGTCGCCCTTGCCTTACAAGGCCGCCAAGAGTTCCTTCGGAATCGCCGCTGGCAGTGTAAATCAGGATTCCAGCCATCTCCTTACCGTCAGCCGTTTCGGAACAATATAGACGTTCACTTAACGAGGCGATACTGTAGCCGCACTCGAAGCTCAGTTGGGTTATGAGAAGGTGGGAAATGGTGTGAAGCATAATAAACTTCGGGGTGATCAAACGAGGATGATTTTTCCCAATAAAAGATCCCGCATAGTTATCGTTTAACCGTGCAGCTCGTTTTACTACCTCCGGATTGTCAGAGACCCATTGATCGATGTCCTGTTGATTGAATTCGATAAAGATACCCTCACCACGGACTTCGTACTACTCTCGCTATATCAGCAACAATCCAGATTGGATATTGGTTGGTGTCTATGCGGATCGTGGCATTACCGGAACAAACACGAAAAACAGGGATGGCTTCAATGAGATGATTGATCTTGCCCTTAACGGAGGCATAGATCTTATTCTCACAAAGTCAATTTCCCGCTTTGCTCGTAATACGGTGGACACGCTTCAAACCGTCCGTGAACTCAAAGCCGTAAATGTCGAGGTCATTTTCGAGAAAGAAAACCTCCATACTTTCGATCCCCGCTGCGAGGTTTTTCTAACCATCATGAGCTCTTTGGCTCAGGAGGAAAGCCGATCTATTTCGGAGAACGTCCGTTGGGGGCAACAAAAACGCATGAAGGACGGCAAAATTCAGATTGCGTATTCTCACTTCCTCGGCTATACAAAGGGCGAAGATGGAAATCTTGAGATTGTTGAAGAGGAAGCGAAGATCGTGAGGGATATCTATAACCTCTATCTCTCTGGCGTATCGCTCGGCGATATCGCGGACAGGCTTACCTCCCACGGAATCCCAACTCCATTCGGAAGGCCTAAGTGGTCCATCAGCACCATTAGGAGCATTCTCTCAAATGAGAAATACAAGGGTGATGCGCTTTTGCAGAAAACGTATACTGTCGATTATCTCACGAAGAAGGTAAAGAAGAACAATGGCGAAGTCCGTCAGTATCTGGTCGAGAACTCTCATGATCCGATTATTGATTCCGAGGTTTTTGATCGTGTGCAGGAGATGCTCAAAAAGAATAAGAAGCGTCGCCCACGCTCGTACAAAAACTATCCGTTCTCCGGAAAAATCATATGCGGAGATTGCGGATCGCTTTATGGACGCGACATCTGGAGAGTTCGCAGTACTGGTGAGCGGTATCCCATCTGGTACTGTAACCACAAATATGATGGTGACGAAGTCTGCCAGACCGAGCCTCTCCGAGAAGAGAAAATCAAAGCTGCGTTTGAGACCATGCAAGAAAAACGTGGTGAAATCGACATTTCCTACAGCAATGACCGCTGGAAAGAGCTTATAAACTCGCTCACTGTCTACCGGGATGGACGACTCAGATTTCAACTCGTCAGTGGGGACGAGGTAGAAATAACACCTTAGATTAGCACATTACACTTTACGCCGCGGGCAATTCCGCGGCGTTTTTTCATGAGGTCTTTCTGTTTAGATTAGTTCCATGACACGGCTATTCTTGACCGTCCAAAAAGTGGTGCGTCGCTCACAAATAACCGTGTCTCTATTTCAGAGTTCACCTGTGGTTAGCGTTCTCAACCGTAAAACCTAGCAGGAAAAGTGGTGCAGCTTCAAACGAGGGGTCGCACCATACAAAGTAGTAAATGGACATAAAAAAGGCGGGACACCCCTGTTATTCGCAGGGATGTCCCATCTTGTTCTACGTGGAGCGATATGCTACGTCCACGTGTTCTCGTGGTCCGAGTGGCGCGATTCGAACGCGCGGCTTCCAGCTCCCAAAGCTGGCGCCCTACCAACTGGGCTACACCCGGATATTCAACATAAGAAACTCGCTTCGTTCCGCTTTCGTTCCCCGGCAGCAGGGGAGAGGCTCCCGCCGAACGACGGCGGGAGCCCGCCTTTTCCACTCAGAAATTGAACTTTTCGAAGTTGCCCTGCATGTCGGCGATCTCGGCGTAGCCGTCCTTCAGCCAGAACAGGCCCAGACGGTTGCCGGTCTGCTCGTTGTAGAGGCCCTTCAGCATGGGGCTGTGCTCGAAAGCCTTGGCGTAGGTCTCCTCGGTCTCGTCGGGCACGGCGACGCCCCGGACGCGGATCCACTGCATCTTCTTGTTCATGGCGCAGAGCTCCACGTTGGGGTTGGCGATGGTCTGCTTATAGGACTCCTTCTGCTGGCCCATGCCCACATAGAACTTTCCGTTCAGCTCCATGAAGAAGCCGAAGGGACGCACCCGGGGCTTATCCCCGTCGCAGGAGGCGTAGAAGAACGTTCCGGCGTCCTTCAGGAATGCAAGCAATTTTTCCATTTCAATCTCTCCTTTGCATGATATTTCAGATGGTGAAATCATACCACAGCCGCCGCGGAATTGCAATCGCTCCCCCGGCTTTTTTCCCGTCTTGCAAGAGCCTGCCCGCTATGGTATTCTGGAACCAAAGAAATGAGCAAAGGCAGGGAGAACCATGTACCAGTGTCCGTATCCCCATCTTTTCACCCCCATCGTGCTGGCGGGCCAGCTGTTCAAAAACCGCATCTTCGCATCCCCCACGGGCCTGCAGCACAATCACTACGGCAACCATCCCATCAACGAGACCATCAACTACTATGAGCGCAAGGCCATCGGCGGCGCCGCTTCGGTCTGCATCGGCGACGCCATGGTGGACAGCGAGATCGCCCTGGCCAACGGCAACCACATCCTTCTGGACGACCCCACGGGCCGCCCCCACCTGAACAAGCTCAGCGAAGCCATCCGCCGCCACGGGGCGGTGGCCAGCATGGAGATGTCTCACGGGGGCAACGCAGCGAGGATCTCCTTCGGCCAGGGCCACAAGATCTACGGGCCGGTGGAGAGCGAGTCCTCCGGGGCCTTCGGCCAGCCCATCCACGCCTACGCCATGGACGATGAGATCATCCGGCGCACCATCCGCAAGCACGCGGAGGCCGCCGCCTTCGCCAAGGCCTGCGGCTTCGGCATGGTCACCCTCCATGGGGGCCACGGCTGGCTGCTCCATCAGTTCATGTCCCCCATCACCAACACCCGCACCGACGAATGGGGCGGCTCCTTCGAGAAGCGGATGCGCTTCCCCCTGGCGGTGATCCAGGCCATGCGGGAGGCCGTCGGAAGCGCGTTCCCCATCGAGATAAGGCTCAGCGGCAGCGAGATCTTCAAAGGCGGCT
>JAEEGH010016969.1_pt1 | contig 15604 bp, 13 predicted proteins | sample 9134181 | NCBI WGS metagenome assembly JAEEGH01 (sample SAMN16246544, study PRJNA631951) | gut metagenome | biome: gut microbiome; feature: rumen; material: DP-attached | host: Bos | place: Iran: Karaj | collected 2018-10 | reverse complement strand
GAAGAAGAAAGAAACGGAGCTCTCCGGTTTCAACGAAAACCTGAATTCACTGCGCCGGACCCTGGAGGATTATGGTGGGGAATGCGCGCAAGCAGCCAGGAGGATCGCCATATGGGGCGCCAGTCACCAGGCTTTTGCCGTATTATCCATCTTGGGATTCAGCAGACATGTTTCATATATCATTGACTCTGCCACTTTCAAGCAGGGTAAATACGCCCCTGCCTCCCATGTACCCATTGTCGGCCCAGAGCACTTCTTCAACGAGCCTGTGGAGGACATTCTAATCATTGCTCCGGGGTATGCAGCGGAGATCGCCAGAATCGCAAAGGAACGCTTCGGCTCAGGTATTTGCGTTTATGCCTTGAGTGGAGCGGCCCTGCTGCCCCTATAAAGGAAAGAGAGACCATACATGGCTGACGAGAGACGCAAAACCATATCTGTAATGATTCCCTGTTACAACGAGGTGGAGAACGCCCGTCCCATTTGTGAAGCGGTGCGGGCACAGCTTACACAGAACTGTTCGGCTTACGACTATGAGATCCTCTTCATCGACAACAAAAGCACCGACGGGACTAGGCATGTGCTGGAAGAACTCTGCGCCGAGGATAAGCGCGTGAAAGCTATCTTCAATGTCAAAAACTTCGGCCAGTTCAATAGTCCCTTTTATGCTACGCTCCAGACCACCGGGGACTGTACCATCACCATCTGTGCGGATTTCCAGGACCCGCCGGAGCTGATTCCCCGCTTTGTGGAGGAATGGGAGAAGGGGTATAAGATCGTCATTGGGCGAAAGACCAAGAGCAAGGAGGGCCCAGTGATGTACTTCCTTCGAGGTTGCTACTACAAGCTCATAAGGAAGATGAGCAGCGTGGAGCAGATCGAGCAGTTCACCGGTTTCGGGCTCTATGACCGCAGCTTCCTGGATACGCTGCGGGAACTCCATGATCCTCTGCCCTATATGCGAGGCATGGTGGCGGAGCTGGGGCCGGAGCGCAGCGAGATCGAGTATGAGCAGCCCAAACGTAGGGCGGGGAAGACCCACAACAATTTCTATACCCTCTATGACGCCGCTATGGTGGGCTTCACCAGCTACACCAAAAGCGGTCTGCGCATCGCCACCTTCGCGGGCTTCATGATTGCCATGCTGAGTTTTCTTCTGGGTCTGGCGTATCTCGTCGCCAAGCTGGTGGCCTGGAACAGCTTTACCGCGGGCTATGCCCCCACCATGATCGCCGTTTTCTTCATGGGCGGGGTGCAGCTGGCTTTCCTGGGCTTTTTGGGGGAATACATATTGAGCATGAATACCCGGCTCATGAACCGTCCCCTGGTGGTGGAGGAGAAGCGGATCAATTTTCCCGATGAGCGTCATCCGGACTGAGCTTTTCAGTGCGCAGCTCCGCTACAGGGGGTAATACTCAGAAGGAATCCGGAAGGGGGAACAAGATCATGCAGCATCTTCAACGACAGCCTGTGATCCGGCAAGTGATCTTTGATCTGGACGGGACCCTGCTGGACACGCGGGAAGGGATCTTGGATGGCGTGGCCTTTACCGCCCGCACCATGGGGTATAGGCAGTTGGATCGGGAGACGATGCTTACCTTCGTGGGGCCGCCCATTCAGCAGTCCTTGATGACCCACTACGGCTGCACTTCCGAGGAAGCGCAGCGGGGGGCGGAGGTTTTCCGCGCCTACTATCAGAAGAGCGCCATGTTCAAGGCCCAGCCCTACGAGGGGATCTACGAGCTTTGCGATGCGCTGCGCAGCCGGGGCATCCGCATGGCCGTTGCGACTTACAAGCGCGAGGACTATGCCCTGACCCTTCTCCGCCATTTCCGCTTCCATGAATACTGCTCCGTGATGCACGGGGCGGATGGGGAGAACAAGCTGACAAAACGGGACATTGTAGAGATGTGCCTTTCAGAGCTGGGTGGAGATCGGCAGGAGACCGTTCTGGTGGGTGACACGGTGTACGATGCCGCCGGAGCGATGGAGGCCGACATCGCGTTTCTGGCCGTGAGCTATGGTTTTGGCTTCCACAGAGCGGAGGATGTGGAACCATATCCGTCCCTGGGTATTGCCCGTACACCATTAGAGATCGGCAAATTGCTGGGATGAAGGAAAGATGACAATGAACATATTAAACCAAACTCTGCAACAAGAGGATGGCCGGCAGTCTTTTTCGGACATGAAAGCCCAAGGTTTATTAGGCTAGCCGGTTGCTTCTCCTATTACAGCTTAGGAAAGAGATGGAAAAAGCCCGACTAACTTGTCGGGCTTCCGACCGAACTTGTTGTAATAGGAGGTGTCACCATGTTCAAGCGCAAACCCTTTGAGACTGCTTCCCCGGAGGAACTGGGCATCCGCAGCGGCGACATTATGGCCTATCTGGACGACCTGGAGGCCAGCGATACGGAAATGCACGGCCTCATAATCATGCGGCATGGGAAACTCTGTGCCCAGGGCTGGTGGGCCCCCTTCGGCCCCGGCATCCGCCACGGGCTCCAGAGCCACACCAAGACCTATGCCGCCACGGCGGTGGGCATCGCCTATACGGAGGGTATTCTTCGCTTGGACGAAAGGATCATCGACATCTTCCCCGAGGAGAGCCCCAAGGACCCCAGCGAAAGCCTGAAGCTCCTCACTGTGCGAGGCGTGCTGTGCATGGGCTGCGGGATGGCATGACGGACGTTAACAAAAGCAAATGCTCTTGGCATAGAAGCAATTGAAGGGCTGGAGAGAAAGAACATGATTGAAATAGATGCTATCCGTGAATTATCGCAGCTCAGTAAAGAAGGAAATGTCGAGGCAATAGCCAGCCTTGGGAAAGACTATTATTTTGGGTGGACACGGACACAAGACTATGAAACTGCACTAAGGTATCTGCTCACAGCAGGTGAGAAGGGCGACAGCGACTCACAATTCCTTCTTGGATCTATGTTTTCGCTGGGTTTGGGGACAAAACAGGATTTGGATATTGCCCTGAAGTGGTTCCTGTTTGCAGCTGATCAGGGTGTTCCGGAAGCCATGTACGATGCCGCCAAATTATTGTTGTCCAAAAATGATGAGTATAGTCGCACTTGTGCAGTAGACTGGATGAGACGTTCAGCCGCTTCTGGCTATGACTTGGCAGCGGAGTGGTTGTCTGAGTTTGATGTCGATTCCTAGGTTTCTGAAATTTGGAAACTATGAAACGCGTCGCTGAAGCACACGACTGAGAGCCTGAATTTCATTGCACATACGTTACACTGGCGTCTTCTGAAAAGAGCAAATAGTACTTGACTAGGTGGAATGGTTGTGCTACTCTTACGCAAAACGGCGTAATTAGCGGAATCACTATACATGTCCCAGCCTGTAAAATGTGTGGTGGATTGAGATGAAGGAACGGTTCATGAGATTTGGTGAGTATATCAAATCGAAAAGAGTTGCAGATCCTCGTGAGTTGACTTTGAAGGATGTAGCCATGAGGCTTGGTATCTCGCTTAGCTTGCTCAGTGATATCGAGCAAGGTCGACGTAAGCCTTTTGACAGTAAGAAGATAGAGGAGTTTTGTGCCTACCTCGAACTCACTGATGAGGATCGTAGCAGAATGTATGACCTGGCGGCAAGAGAGACAGGTGAAGTCCCCTCAGATATAGATGATACCCTGATGTATACAGACATCGGAGATATGGCACGACATGCATTGCGCCTGTCCAATGCGGGAGTCATTGCAGAGGATGACTGGAGAGAGTTCATTCGGAGGGTTGAGGAAAAGCGAGGTAAACGCGAGTGATTCCTTTCCACTGCAGCAATCGAGATAGAACACGTACCCCTGTGGTTCACAATGAGGAGATATGGGACTACGCTGAAGCCTTGGTCAGGGACTATAAACCCAGCCTCCTCACTGAGCCAACACCCATCAATGTGATTCATTTTTTGGAGAGTTATCTTGGCGCGACAGTGGAGTATCAGGATATTTATTATGGTGAGAACGAGACTCCAATAGCTGGTGCTACCGTTTTTAATGATGATTGCATTCGCGTGTTCGACCGTGAGAGTCAGTGTACTCGAATCATTGAAGTCTCAGCTGGGACCATCATCATAGATAACTCGACTGTAGAAAAGGGAAATAAAGGCTTTGAATCTTTCACTGGTTTGCATGAGGGTGGTCACTTCGCTATGCATGGGGAGGTCTATCGCCGCGATGCAAATCAGCCGGGCTTGCCCGAGTCAAACTCGAACGGTATGCATGTGGTATGCTGCCGAAAGGATTTAATGTTCCAATCCTATGGACGGAAGCTAACCCCAGAGCAGAACCGGGAGCATCAGGCCAACACATTCGCTGCGTTCATAGCGATGCCGAGAGCGACCTTTATCCCCTTCGCGGAATCCCTGATCCGGGAAGCTGGTTTTTCCAAGGGCATCTTTGTATACGATGACAGCGAGTGGGAAAGCGACTATGCACTGGAGAAGATCTGTAAGGCGATTTCTGTTGCCTTCGGAGTATCCTTTACCGCAGCGAGAATTCATCTCAAAGAACTCGGCTTGCTAATGAAGGCAAACCGGTATAATACTCCTCAGGCTCTACAGGCCGTATAAAATGAAGTCTTGGTAGCCTGCCGCAGGAACGGTAAGGCTACCAGATTTTCAGTCGCATATTACGCAAAAATGCGTAATATGCGTATCGCTCAACTGATTGAACCATGGCAGTGCGTGCCTTGGCGATGAAGAGCAGAGAAAGAGTGCTGGGCCTTTGACAAATGGAAAGGAGAACCGCAAATGAAATACCCAAACGGATTCTATCAGATGGACAGCCGCATCTTCGAACGAGGGCTCAAACCGATTGCGTTCACGGTCTACAACTATCTCGTCTCCTGCGCCGGAAGTCGATGTAACTGCTTCCCGTCGGTGCGCACCATCGCCGGGAAGTGCTCCTGTTCCGAGAGCGCAGCGCGGAATGCGGTAAAGCAGTTGGAGACACTGGGGCTCATCCGAAAAGAGTACAGCTATCGGGAAAACCGCTACGGCGTCCGCCAACAGACCAGCAACACCTACTCCATCCTGCCTCTGCCGGACTACTACGAAAACGGGGAACCGAGATATACCCAGGCCGAGGAACTGCCCCTGTGAGGCCGCAGCGGGCCTCGTGTGGACTTCTTCGAGGAGGGCAGGGATGTCGTCGATCCAGAGATTCCGCCGAAGCCCGGCGCAGCGGGTACGGCGGAAAGAGGCGGAGCAGCGGAGTGAGCCGTCTTCGGCCTTTTCGGCAGAATGGAGGGATACGGAGCCTGTTTCGATGACAAGCAGGAGAAAGCCATGCCGCTCTTTCAGCGGCCGGGCGGTCACATCTGCCCGCAGTGCGGGCAGAACGGGGATTCCCCTTTGACGCTTTTCCGCTGCGGGGAAACCGGGATTGACGCTGATTCACGGAAAAGCCCATAAATACGGGCATTTCCCGACGCTATTCATGAGAAAGGACCAATTCACGCAAATGGCAAACAGTAATACCAGACACACCGTTTGGCTGTCCCCGGAGGCTTGGGATCAGGTGGAGAGCCATTACCGGACAGACAACTGCACCACCAAAAACGAATACATCGAGAAGGCGATCCGCTTCTACTCCGGCTACCTGGAGGCGGGCAGCGACGCTTCCTACCTCCCTCGCGTCCTGGCCGGGATCCTGGAAGGAAAGCTCACCGCCTTCGGCAGCCGCATCGGGAGCCTGCTCTTCAAGCTGGCGGTGAACGACGGCATGCTCACTACCCTTGCCGCCGACACTATTGACATCGACGCGCCGACTCTGGACCGGCTGCGGTCCCAGTGCGTCAGAGACACCAGGCAGATCCACGGCGTCATCGACCTGCAGGATGCGGTCCAGGCACGGGAGGACTGAGTCATGCCGAAGCTGGTTCAGAAGTGTTCGTACATCAAGTCGGGGAAGGCCGCCGGGTATATGAAGTACATCGCCACCCGCGAGCGCGTGGAAAAACTGAGCGGCACCGCCCCCGTCACAGAGAAACAGCGGGAGCTGATCGCCTCTCTCCTCCGGGACTTCCCGGACACGCGGGAGCTTCATGAGTACGCAGACTACGAAGCGGCCCCTACCGTCGCCTCCGCCTCCGCCCTGATCTCCATGGCGCTGGACATGAACGCGGAGGAAGTGCAGACGCGGGACGGCTACATGAAGTACATCGCTACCCGTCCGCGGGTGGAACGGCAGGGGGAACATGGGCTCTTCGGCAGCGAGGACGCCGTCTCTCTGGACGCCGCCCTCAAGGAATTGGAAGAGCATCAGGGCAATGTCTGGACCTTCATCTACTCTCTCCGTCGGGAAGACGCCCAGCGCCTGGGCTACGACCGGGCCGCTGCCTGGCGCACGCTCCTCCGCAGTCAGCAGGTGGAGATGGCGACGGCCATGAAGATCTCTCCGGACAAGCTCCGCTGGTACGCCGCCTTCCACGACGAGGACACGCATCCCCACATCCACATGATGGTCTGGTCGGCGGACTCGAAGGAGGGATATCTCACCAGGACCGGCGTCGCGGAGCTGCGTTCCCGGATGACGGGCGAGATCTTTCGGGACGAGCTGCTCCAGCTCTACCAGCAGAAGGACATGAGCTATAAGGAAGTGACCGAGGCTGCCAGGGATGCTCTGCGGGCGTTGCGGCAGGAGATGGCCGCAGGCTTCTGCGACGATCCGGAAGTAGGTCGGCAGCTTGCGGAGCTGGCCTTCTCTCTGTCCTCCGTCTCCGGGAAGAAGCAGTACGGCTATCTCAGGAAAGAACTGAAGGAGAAGGTGGACCGGATCGTGGACACCCTGGCGGAGCTTCCCGTGGTGGCGGAGTGCTATGAAGCCTGGAACGTCTGCAAGGACGCCCAGGTGAACTACTACCGGGAGCAGGAACGGGAGCGGCTTCCCCTGTCCCGGCAGGAGGAGTTCCGAAGCATCAAGAACCTGGTGATCCGGGAAGCAGAGCGACTGCGGCAGGGCATCCCCAGCTTCGAGGACAGGGACATGGCGGAGGAACCGATCAACGAGGACGATGTCTATATCCTGGATGACCAAGATGCCAGCGCCTACTTCCGGGCGAAGGCGGCGCTCTACGACGGCTATACCTCCAGAGAGGAAAAGGCGGAGGCGGTGTCGGAGCTGGAATACCTGGCGGAGGAGGGCAGCAGTGAAGCGGCGCTCCTATTGGGGAAGGCATGGAGGGACGGGCTCTGCGCGCCGCCTTGGGAGGAAGAAGCGGAGCGATGGTTCCGTATTGCTGCCGAGGCCGGGAACAGCCAAGCGAGGTATGACTTGGGGGTCCTCCTGCTGGATCAGGGCAAGAACGATGAAGGGATCGACCTGCTGGTGAAAGCGGCCAACCAGGGAAACGCCAACGCCATGTACCGTCTGGGGAAGGAGGCCCTGACCGGTACAGCTATGCGGAAGAATGTCCCTTGGGCGATCACCGTTCTCACGTATGCGGCGGAGGCCGGACATGCCTATGCGCAGTACATCCTGGGCAAGCTCTACCTCCAGGGCGATGAATTTCAGGAGGACAGAGTGCAAGCGGCTTACTGGCTTGGAGAAGCTGCAGCGCAGGGCCACGCTCATGCGGAATATCTGCTGGCACATCTGAACGATGAGGTCCGGCCCTCGGCGATGCTGGCGGCGACGAGGCTGCTGCATCATCTGAGCAGGGTCTTCCGGGAGGCGGAGCCGCAGGCTCCCGACGCGCACCGTCTGCGGATAGACCGGAAGCGGGCGAGACAGCTGATGGAGAAGCGGCTCGCCATGGGCCACAAGCCGGACGACCACGAGGAACAGGTCATCGGACAGGAGATGGCCACGCCCTGGTGAAGCCCCCGGCTTCTCCTGTTAAAGCCTAACTATATACAAAGAAAGGTTAAAGCCTCCCGTCGGAGGCTTAGAAACCCAAAAGAAAAACAAATCGTTTTCTCGACGCAATGTGCCCCTCAAGCCGTCGCAAGCCGGTGTTGATCAGTACCTGAGATGCATATTAACGCATGGAACTGTTAAATAAAATGTGGGAATCGAAAGAAATACAAAATAAATTGCTAGACTTTCACTGAGTTCTGTGGTATGTGTTCGTGCTAAGAAACAATACACAGGAGGTGGAAGCATGAGAATCAAGGGACTGCTCAAAGACAGACAGCCGCTTATCAAGCAACTATCACAGGAAACCGGCATCATGGCTGAGTATGAGGGAGCGCCATCCTTTAAGTATAGGATCGGACCGTATACCGTCCTCCGCGACGGAAGTATAAACGTTGACGATGACCTGGCTGACAGGGGATTGTTACAACGGCTTGCTGACCTCAAGCTGATAAGCCTTGAACACTCTGGAAACAGACAGGTTGCCTTTGCGACGGAGGGATTCACTGGTCGAACGATGGTCAATCTTGTGAACACCCTGGCAGCCAGAGGGGAGATGATTAACAAGGCCTTAGGCGTGCCGGATGCGGTACGCATGGACATGGAATTGGTGCAATACCTGAAAGATACAAGACCAAATTCCATGCAGGAGTTCGTAGATGTGCTATATCGTTGTGGCGGAGAAAAAGCGATACAAGGCCTGCAGTTAACCCCAGGGCAGCTTACATTTACTAACTTCCCGAACACGGAAGCAAGCTATACTCTGGCAAAGCATATCGTAAACGCAGCGGTCACGAAGCAGTGGAAGAAAGCGTCGGCGCCGACAGACATAAACGAGAAGTATAGCTTCCGGGTGTGGCTCAATTCTATCGGGATGATCGGGCCAGAGTTCAGCAAGGTAAGGGCGGAACTGTTAAAGAACCTCACTGGGGATGCCGCCCATCGAACCCAGGAACAGCAACAAGCCTTTTACAAAAAACTCCGAAAGAAACGAAGCAAACCAGAGCCGGACTTTATCTTACTGTGAGGGAGATACTTATGGATAGGAACGTGACCGTTATCCCGCAGCGAGAGAGGTCGGATAATGTGAGAATACTCGCAGCTGTTTACTGCCGGGTGTCAACAAAAACCGAACGGCAGAGCGATTCTCTGGAAAACCAGATTGCTCATTATACTGAGGCGGTGAAAAACGACCCTCGATATGAGCTGGTTGAAATCTATTATGATTATGGCATTTCCGGCTATAAGAATGCCAGACCGGGATTCCAGCGTATGATGGAGGATGCAGAGAAGGGCAGATTCCAACAGATCATAACAAAGGCTATTACGCGCTTTGCCCGCAATACCCACACGGTTCTGGAATCTACGCGCCGGTTGAAGGAACTGGGTATCGGGGTATACTTCGAGCTTCAGGGTATAGACACTATGTCGCAAGAGGGGGAACTGCTCATGACGCTGTTTGCCGCCTTTGGTCAAGCGGAGAGTGAAGGAGCTCGGGAACACACCTTGATGGCCCTCAGGCGGAAGTATGAAGAAGGAAAGCCACCGCGACAATTACAAAGATCGATGGGCTACAAAAAGGGCGAGGATGGCGAGTTCTACCCGGACGAATATGCACCGCTGGTAATGGAAATGTTTGAGATGGCGGCAGATGGTTACACGGCAGCCCAGATTACCAATTATTTAAACGGCGAGGGTATTACAAATCACAATGGAAAGCCATTCCACCGGGCAAGCGTTACACGTATCATTCGGAACCCAGCCTACAAAGGCGATTTCATCGCACAGCAATACTATGTGGATGAGAATCGAAAGCTGATCCGAAATAACGGAGAAAAACCCCTGATCTATATCCAGAACGACCATATCCCAATCGTAACTGAAAAGCTATGGGATATGGCTCAGAAGACATTGGACACTGCAACCCATAAGGTTGTTTCGACGATAAGCCAGCCACTTGAACTAACGGATGATAACTACCCATATAGAAATCAACTGTTCTGTGCAGAGTGTGGGCATAGGCTTTCCCGCTCGATTCGCGCTGGAAGGGTTCTATGGGAGTGTAGCGGGAAAACGCGCTTCACTCATAAGTTCTGTTCAGGAGTCAGCGTGACCGATGATGAGATTCGTAAATGGCTGCCTTTTGACGGCCCGCAATATGTGTCCACCGTTGTTGTGAAGGGGAAAGTCAAAGAGCATAATTACATCCCAGAGCCTGAATGGAAGAAGGATCACAAGAAGAAAATGCACAGTACAGCAGTACCTGAACTAAATGAGGAGAACTACCCATATCTGAATAGAATCTTCTGCAAATACTGCGGATCCCGACTGCGACGGATTATTACGAATGCAGGAAAAGTGGTATGGATATGCAACGATTCCAGTCGGCATGGAAAAGGCTTCTGCAAAGGAATCCGAATCCCCGATGAGAAGTTGAATCCCCTGCGCGACGTTGACTTCGACGTGTTCATTGGAAAGGAGAAGGTGCATGGAAAGGACTGTTACGGTTATTCCCGCCAGCCAGATAAAGAGCGTAGCAACAGCTAATATTGGGAGAAAAAAACGGGTAGCAGCATACTGCCGTGTATCCACCGAACTGGAGGAACAACAGAGTTCCTTTAAGAACCAGGTCGAATACTATACCAATATGATTAACAACCGGCCTGATTGGGAACTGGCAGGAGTGTTTGCCGATGATGGGGTCTCTGGCACTAATGCAAAGAAGCGCTTTGGCTTTATGGATATGATAGCCGCCTGTGAAGAGGGGCGGGTCGATCTTGTAATAACAAAGTCGATCAGCCGATTTGCCCGGAACACAGCGGATAGTTTGAACTACTGCAGAAAACTAAAGAACCTTGGTATCCCAATAATCTTCGAAAAAGAAGGAATCAATACGATGGAAGCATCCGGTGAGTTGATGTTTACGATCCTTTCATCGCTGGCACAAGAGGAGAGCCGGAACATTTCTGAGAACACCGCATGGGGGATCCGATCCAAATTCAGGCAAGGTATCCCGCACATAAACACGGAGGCTCTGCTTGGCTATGATAAGGACGCAGACGGTAATCTGGTTATCAACGAGGAGCAGGCTTCCGTTGTCCGGCGTGTATACCGGGAATTTCTGGAAGGCTGGGACATTTCGGACATCGCCCGCCAGTTGAATGATGAGGGCATCCCTGGGGTTCACGGCAGAGTCAGTTGGCATGCTGTGACCATCAAAAGAATGCTCCAGAATGAAAAACATGTCGGTGATATACTTATGCAGAAAACCTATACAACGGATTTCCTAACTAAGACACAGACGGAAAACAATGGAGAGTTGGAGCAGTATTACATCAAAGATAATCACCCGGCCATCATCAGTCGGGAAAACTGGGATGCAGTCCAATTGGAACTCTCACGACGAGAGGCTTTCCGTAAAAGGCACGGACTCTGGACATTGGGAAGCAGCACCAATAATCCGCTATGTTCCCACGTATTCTGCGAGTCCTGCGGAGGAAAATACATCCGCAAGTGTTGGGAAGGCATCACGGAGGTATTCTGGAAATGCGAGAATGCCGAAAAGAAAAAAGGACACATCTGCAATGCGAAGAATATAAAAGAGTCCGCGTTGCAGAAAGCCATAGTCATCGCATGGAATAGCATCGTAGCTGACCGAGAGCTGCATCTCCCAGGCTGGGAACAGATGGTAACTGATGGAGATGCACTCCAGAAGTATTGGGGACGTAATATGATCGCCATCACCGAGGACGGACCGCTAGAAGCAGAAGTGCCAGAGCTAACACGCATGATGTTAGAGGAGATCACGGTGAAATCTCCATCAGAGATGACAGTTGCATTTCTGGATGGTACGGTGAAAAACATAAAGCTGGATACGCTGGATATCAGATAAGCACGATGCTTATCAAGATAATTCTCATTATATCAAATACTCCTCAGTTTTCAATAGTAGGAGCAAAAACAAACTGTGATAATTATACGACACAGAAGGAGAAGGAACAGCAGGTTTTCGGATATTATACGCCGTTGCAGCCAGAATATAGCCCTAGAACTCCCTAGTATACGAACTATTCACAGTCTTAAGTATCGTTAGTACTAGTGGGCCGTCCTGGTTGCCATCGCTATTCCCGTGTTCAGCGCTCAGCTCGAGAAGAGCCGCGATGCTACTGACCTTGCCAATGTCCGTTCCGCCTATGGCGAGGCCGTTGCTCAGTACCTGTCTGATGGAAGCGTCTCCAGCACTTTTTCCATTGCTGGGTGCACTTTCACTGCTTCTGAATCCAGTGGTGTGATTACTGTCGAGATGACTGGCGGCATTCAGAGCAAGGATGATGGTGTCAAGAACGTCAAGATGGTAGACGGCGTAATCTCAAACAGCTAAAGCCTATTTGCGATTCCGGACGTTAGCGTCGGTTAGCGTTTGCTCGAAATAGAAAAGCATCTTATCCAGCCTCTCCTTTCCGGGAGAGGGGAGGCTGTGGATTCCCGGAAACAGAGCGCTTCCCCAGCTAGCGGGGAAGCGCTCATTTTCTAGGCTTCGACAGCTTGGATTCTCATGTATAATTCCTGATTTCGCTTCGAAAACAGCTAAATATTTCATTGGGTTGAGGCTTTCCGTCGAGCAATTGCTTTTGGCATGGTATGCTGTTTTCATTAAAATTCGGTTGTTTCTTCGACTACGCATCTGCTGGTTCATTAAACTGTTCCTTGGTGTCGTCACGATGCCCCTTAGCCAGACGGATGCAGATGTTGAAGCCTTTTAATTTCACACGGAAATGTGGTATGAAATATGAAACTTTTGTTAGCTACCCGGTCAACAGGCAGGATTGAAAAAAAACACCCCGCGCCTTATATCTTTCTTTCCTTTTTCCTTCCTCTGTTTATTATTACGGCGGCACTTGTGGGACTGCAAATCGTTCCTTTCGGTGATAATACACTTGTGATTTCAGACGCGGACTTGCTGTATGTGAATTACCTCGGTTTTGTGGGGCGTGCTGTGAGGGGACTGGAAGGCCTCACCTATTCCTTCGAGAAGGGACTGGGGGGCAATATGATGAGTTCGTGGGGCTGGTTCCTTCTCAATCCCACTTTTGCGATTTTCGCTCTATTCAAAACATCGCACTATGCATTGGCCTTCACAATTGTTTCCACGTTGAATCTCTGCATCTGTGGTCTCACCATGTATATCCTCCTAGCGTCGCTCTATGGGCATCAGCAGAGCAATCTCATTTTCTCTACGGCCTATGCGCTCTGTGGCTTTAATGTGGCCAACGTGTTCCAAGCGAATTTCTTTATCGGAATTACCGTGCTGCCCCTGGTGGTTCTTGGCTTGCTCCGCATCTTCCATGATCGGAGCCCCCTGCTGTACATCCTCTCCCTGTGTTATGCCCTGTTGATGAATTTCTATTTCGGCTTCATGCTCTGTGTTGCCTCTGTCCTGTTTTTCTGCGCCGCCTGGATTGCAGATGGGAAAAGTGTTGGGAACAAAAGACGGGTAATTGTGAAATACTGCCTATCTTCCCTGCTGGCCGGGCTGCTGGCCGCGGTGATATGGCTCCCCGCCCTGCTTTCCCTTAGAGGCGGCCGTTTGGATTTAACAACATTTGGAAATTATTCTTTCAAAGAAAAGATGCCTTTCCTCGATATTTTCGCCAAACTGTTCATCGGGGCGAACAGCGCGATGGAATTGATTGATGGTCTTCCCAATATCTTTGTTGGCATACTCCCTGTCGCCTTGGTGATCCTTTTTTTCTTGAATAAAGACGTACACGGCAGGAAAAAAGCCGCCGCTGGTTTTCTGTTGGGTGTTTATTTGGTTTGTTTTTATATTATCGCTATGGATATGCTGATGCACGGAGGAACGTTCACAATTTGGTTCAATTTCCGCTATTCCTTCGTCTTTTCCTTCCTGCTGCTGTTCATCGCTGCCTATGAATGGCAAAGACTTAACGCCGTGTCTATGCACGATGTTAAATGGATGGCGGTGATTCTGCTGCTTGGAACCGTTGCGGTTTTCTCAAAACAATATGAATTTGTCGGGGGAGGCAATGTGTTGCTGGACCTTATCATCTTTGCATTGATTATTCTTGCCCTATGGATGCACAGAACAGATCCAGCTAAAAATCAATATCGTACCTTTGTGCTTATTACATTGGTGCTGGTTTCTCTAGAGCTGTTTCTCAACTATGAAATCTCGACCCGCAAGATCCAATCCTTTGGGATTACGAAATCCGAGTATCGGGAAACCGTGGATTTCGTGGATGCACTTGTGCGAGGCATTCAAAAAAACGACAACGGGTTTTACCGCATGGAAGTCAATAAACAGCGCTCTGGTAAGTCGGGAAACGACCCTATGCTCTATGGCTATTACGGCGTCGGGCACGGCGGTTCCGATGATCGTATGTTTGTTATAGATGGGATGAACAAGCTGGGCGTACACCGTTACGACTTGCGCTACTATTACAAAGAAGGTGTCACAGCTGCGACGGATACATTTCTGGGTCTGCGCTATGTGATCGCACAGGAAGATTTGGCGGAAGAAAAGAATTATGAGCGTTACATTTCCTTTGGGGACTGGGTGCTTTATAAGAATCCTTGGGCATTGCCCATCGCAGTACTGTCCTGCCCGGAACTGGGCGAAGTTGAAATAGACTACTCAGACGTATTTGAAAATCTGAATGCCATATGGTCTGCCATGACCGGAAGCGCTGAACCTGTTTTTATGGAAGAGAACGAGATCACCTTCACCGCGCATCACCGTATGGGAGCAGGGGAGATTTCCGGCCAGGAGGCTGCCGCTATCGTGGAAGAGAGGGATCGGGCCTTGGCTTTGAAAATGGAATATGAGAACGGAAAAGTTTCGGATTTAGTTTCTGAAGACGAATCAGATGCGCTCTTGACAGATGCTTCCTATATAGAGTTTACCTGGCTCGCAAAAAAGGACGGTGCGGTGTATATTTATAACCGATCCGGTGTTACGGAGAGAGAGGGTTCTGCCGAACCTGTACTCGCCTGTCTAGGTTACTATCACGCCGGAGAAACCGTCACCGGATACCTGCTGGTCCCGGGCGATATGGTTTCCACTTACCTCTTGGAGGATGTCGCTGGCCGCTTCCGCGCTGCTTATGCAAATGCAGACGCTCTAGCGGTCCTTAGCAGAATAGTCCGTTCCCGCCCTATCACAATCGAAAAGATCAAGGAATCCTATCTCCGAGGAGAATTCACCTCCGACGGAAACCAGTTGCTGCTGTTTACCATTCCCTGGGACGAGGGCTGGACCCTGTGGGTTGACGGGGAAACGGTGGAGATTCGGAAGGTTTTAAACCTGTTTATGGCAGCGGAAGCCCCCAAGGGGACCCACAGCTATGAACTGCGCTTCGTGCCCGCTGGACTGAAGGGGGGGACTTTAGCCGCCACAGTAGGGCTCCTGGCGCTGCTTATATACCTGCCCATCGACCTGACGCGGCGGAAGCGCCGGAATGACGCGCAGCCAGAGACCATGGACCCCACGGCGACAAAAGGAGAGGCGGAGCTTGGATAAACCGGACATCTTTGACCGCATCATGGCCTGGCGGCTGCTGCGGCCTTTGCAGCCCTTCTATCAAAAGTACAAGGAGATACTGCTCTATCTCTTCTTCGGGGGGCTGACCTTTTTCCTGAGCATCTTCCTCTACTGGCTCTTTGCCCACCCCCTGGGGCTGCCGCCCCTGATCGCCAACGCGATCTCCTGGGTGCTCTGCG
>JAEEGH010016968.1_pt1 | contig 15605 bp, 14 predicted proteins | sample 9134181 | NCBI WGS metagenome assembly JAEEGH01 (sample SAMN16246544, study PRJNA631951) | gut metagenome | biome: gut microbiome; feature: rumen; material: DP-attached | host: Bos | place: Iran: Karaj | collected 2018-10 | reverse complement strand
TCTGGGATGCCGGTTTTGACGGAGACGATGGTTGAGGCTTTAGTTTTTGCGACGTTGGATGAGGCAAAACAAAAGATCTTGATTCGAGATAAGGAATTTGATTATTCTTTTGCGTTTGGAGAACTGGGGAGATTTAGGGCGAACGCGTTTCACGAAAGAGGAAATTTAGCGGCGGCGTTTAGGTTAATTCCGAATAAAATTAAGACGATTGCGGAATTAGGATTGCCAGCGGTGGTAGAGAGTTTTGCCGACTTTCCGCGGGGACTGGTTTTAGTAACGGGGCCGACGGGTTCAGGTAAATCAACGACATTGGCGGCATTAGTAGATAAGATTAATCGCGAGAAGGCAGTCCATATTATTACGATTGAGGATCCGATTGAGTTTACGCATAAATCTTTGCGCTCGGTAGTGGTACAGCGTGAGGTTCATTATGATACGTATTCATTCTCGGCAGCACTTCGCTCGGCGTTGCGTGAAGATCCGGACGTAGTATTGATTGGTGAGATGCGTGATCTTGAGACGATTTCGGCAGCGATTACGATTGCAGAAACTGGTCACTTAGTATTTGCAACGCTTCACACTAACTCGGCAGCACAGAGTATCGACCGTATGATTGACGTGTTCCCACCACATCAGCAGCCGCAGGTGCGTTCACAGTTGTCGAATATTTTACAAGCAATTTGTGCTCAGCGTTTGGTGCCAGCAATTGGTGGTGGCCGCGTGGTAGCAGCAGAAATTTTGATTGCGAACCCAGCTGTGCGCTCGGTGATTCGTGAAGGTAAAACACATCAGCTTGATACGATTATTCAGACAGGTGCGGATCAGGGTATGCAGACGATGGATCGCACTTTGGTGAAGCTGATTCAAACAGGCGTGATTACTTATGATGCCGCAAGGGAATTTGCGGTTGATTTGCAAGAATTTGAAAGGTTAGCTCGCGGATGAAACGATTTACTTATAAAGCTAAGGAATCAAGTACCGGTAAGGTTATTAAGGGTACAATTCAGGCAGAGACAGAACGTGTTGCCGGTAAGCTTTTGGTGGATCGTGGCTATGTACCGGAAACCCTACGTGAAGAGGGCTCTGGTTTTGGTGATAAGTTAAATAAAGTCACTTCGAAAGACCGCATTAACTTTACGCGTCAGTTTGCGACGCTTGTTGGCGCAGGTTTGCCGATTGCGCAGTCTTTGCGTACAGTATCTGAACAGACGAGTAACAAAGCAATGAAATCTGTGATTGAAGAGATTTTGGCTGATGTGGAAGCTGGTCATAGCTTGGGCGATTCGTTCGGCAAGCATCCGGATGTATTTAACAACGTTTACATGTCTTTGATTCGCGCTGGTGAAGTTTCAGGTACACTCGATGATTCTCTGCGTCGTATTGCTTCTCAGGAGGAGAAGGATGAAAAGATGATGAGCAAGATTAAGGGCGCCTTAACGATGCCTTTAATTACGCTTGCAGTTATGATTATCGTATTTATATATATGATGGTTGAGGTTGTGCCTCATGTTGAGTCGCTCTATGAAGATTTGGGCGAAAAACTACCGGCCTTGACGCAGGCTTTGGTTGCAATTAAGGACTTCATCTTTGCCTTCTGGTGGCTTACTTTGATTATTATCGCTTTTATCGTGATGGGCTTAATGCAATTCTTGAAGACGGAGCCAGGTATTAGGGCAGCGGCTAATTTCAAACTTAATGTACCATTATTTAATGGCCTGATGAGAATTCTATATATGTCGCGTTTTGCGAGGATTTCGCAAATTCTGCTCTCTACCGGTGTGGCAGTGCTCGATACGATGAATATTGCAGGCGATGCAACAAACAACGTCGTAGTGCAAGATTCCATTAAAGAAGCGGCCGGCGAGGTGCAGGGTGGTAAAGCGCTTTCTGATGCGTTGCGTGATAAGCCTTATGTTGAGCCATTGATTTACCAGATGGCGGCAATTGGTGAACAATCCGGTAAGATGGATGAGATGCTTGGTAAGGCGGCTCAGGTATTTGAAGATGAGCTTGACGAAAAGATTGCAACAATCTCGGCCATGATCGAACCGTTGATGATGGTGATGTTGGCAATTATCGCTGGTCTCTTGGTAGGTGGTGTTCTATTCCCGATTTACTCCTTGGTCAACTCGATTGGATAGAGAAGAGAAGACATTTTTCCACAGATTGTCAAAAATAGGACTTGATTTTAGCATAAACTTTTTGTATAGTTTAGTTAAATGCAGTTTTGCAATTGGTAATCACTCAGTGGGTATCTGAGTAGCCAAATGGCAATTACTGGTTGCAAAAATAAAAAAGGAGCATAAAATGACAAAAAACAATAAAAAAGGCTTTACGATCATCGAGGTAGTCTTGGTTCTTGCTATCGCCGGTCTTATCTTCTTGATGGTCTTCATCGCGCTTCCAGCATTGCAGCGTTCTCAGCGCAATACTCAGCGCGAAGATGATATCGCTCGCTTCCTCACGGCTGTGAACGATTTCCAAACTAACAACAGTGGTAAGACGCCATGGCAGGCCAACAAGGTTGGTACGTTTACCAAGCGTTACATCGATGATACTTGTACGGTAACTAGTGAAGTTCCATCTGGCTGCGGCGCACAGTTTACTGATCCAGATGGTTCTCAGTATGAGTGGGCTACGGCTACTACGGCTGGTACTACCGATAAAGATAAAGAATTGTTCAGCGGTGAAGGTGTTACTGCACCAACAATGCCAGACCATAAGATTTATGTAGTTCAGGCTGCAGGCTGTGGTTCAACGGAAGGTACCTACACTTACTATGCTGGTAATCGCAACATCGCTATGTTCTATGTAGAAGAGGGCGGTGCGATTATCTGCAACGATAACCACTAATCTTAGCGTAAAAGAGAGCTCCGAGAGGAGCTCTTTTTTTGTGCTAGAATAAAAGATATGGAAAGCATATTCGCGATGGTGTTCTTGTTTATAATGGGTGCGATGTTAGGGTCGTTTGCCTGTTGTCAGGTATGGCGAATACGTAAGGGCGATAAGTCAAAATGGTCTCATTGCATGAATTGCAAGTATCGATTGCAATGGTACGACAATATTCCAATTATCAGCTGGTTGATGTTGGGTGGCAAATGTCGTAAATGTCGCAAGAAAATTGGTTATGCGGAAATTTTAGCCGAGGTCGGTTTAGCGTTAGTATTTGCGCTAACATTTTGGTTTTGGCCGACAAAAAGCGAGCTATTAGCATTATCGGTAGCAGAAATAATTAAGTTTGTGCTGTTCCTGATTAACCTGGTGGTATTCACGATCTTGTTTATTTACGATGCAAAGTGGAAAGAGTTGCCGGTGTTTTTGATGGTGGTGGCGATTGTGGTAGCTGCAGTATTTTTGGGTATAAATATTTGGCAAGGCTACGCACTCGGCGGTGGTTTTGACTGGGGAAGTTTGGTGCTGGCGTTGGTGTTTTTGCCGGGATTGTATTATTTGATGTATCGCGTGAGCGGAGAAAGCTGGGTTGGTGGTGGCGATTGGATTTTGTGCATGCCACTGGCTTTAATGCTCGGAAATATGTGGCTGGCATTAATGTGCATGTTTGCCTCGAACGTGATAGGAAGTGTGGTTATGCTACCGGTAGCACTGCATAAAAAGAAAAAGAATATGGTGATTCCGTTTGGGCCATTTTTAATTGCGGGTTTTTGGTGCATATATCTGGCGCAAAACGCAATTCTTAACTTTATAGGATTCTGATGTACGTTGCAGATTTAATTAATGAATTTCTGGAATCGCTTGAGGTGGAAAATGGGCGTAGTCGTTATACGTCACGTAATTATGAATTATGCTTATCGCGTTTACTGGAATTTCAGAATGATTTTGACCCAGAAAATGATTTAAAGCCGGCGGATATTACGCAAGAATGGTTGCGAAAATATAGGCTGTGGTTGAATCGATACCAGACAGAGCGCGGGAAAGGCTTGTCGGTGACGACACAGGCTTATCATTTGATTGCGTTACGGGGATTTTTGAAATATCTCGCAAAGCGAAGCATTAAATCGCTAGATCCAGTATTGGTGGAATTACCGCGGACGCATCGCCCACAAGTAACATTTTTACATGTGGATGAAATTGACCGGATTTTGGCGGAAATACCGCTCGACACAGAAGATGGTTTGCGTGACCGCGCGATATTTGAGCTGCTATTTTCGACGGGTTTGCGCGTGTCGGAGCTGACTGGGCTGAATCGGGGCGATGTAAACTTAACGCGACGCGAATTTATGGTGCGCGGTAAAGGCCAAAAAGATCGCCCGGTATTTATTTCGCAATCAGCGGCGGATGCGGTGCAAGATTATTTAGACGAGCGTAAAGATAAATTGCCGGCATTGTTTTTGAATAATTCGCGTAATCAACCGATGATGGGAATGAGCGGAGATTATCGGCGATTGTCGCCACGCAGCATTGAAAGAATTATTAATAAATATGTGCGGGCGGCAGGGATTACGAAGCATGTGACGCCGCATACTTTACGCCATTCATTTGCGACGGATCTGTTGATGAACGGGGCGGATTTGCGTTCGGTACAGTCGATGTTGGGGCATTCGAACATCTCGACGACGCAGATCTATACACACGTGACAGACCCGCATCTCAAAGATATTCACGAAAAGTTTCATAGTGACGTTAAATAAGCATATGCATTGACAGAATGTGAAATTTGTGCTATATTACAAGTAATCGAGCGGGCTCGGGTTTATTCTTGAGTTGCTCCAAGCAGAGTCCCCGAGTGGGGATTTTTTGTTATATAATGGGAAAAAGGGAGAAAAGAATGGCAGAAAAGAAAGATACCAAAGATAAAAAAATTGGTAAAGCCGTGGAGAAAGTCGCAAAAGAGCAGAAGGAAGTAAATGCTTTTAATGTTGGCTTTAATAAGACAAATAACCCAGATGGTTTAATTCAGCGTACGCTGATTATTTTTAAGCCAGATGCAGTGCAGCGCGGGATTGTTGGCGAGATTTTGAGCCGCTTTGAGCGCGTTGGTTTGAAGATTGTGGCAACCAAGATGGTCAATCCAGATAAGGATCGTTACTATCACCATTACGAAGGCATTTCTAAGATGGTGTCTCGCCGTGGTCAAAAAGCGTTTGATTTGGTAGTAGACTTCATGACGTCTGGCCCAGTTATTATGATGGTGCTAGAGGGCGTCGAAGCAATTCCAGTTGTGCGTAAGATTGTTGGCTCGACCGAACCAATGGCGGCCGATATGGGTACAATTCGCGGTGATTATGCGCATGTTAGCTTTGGTTATGCAGATGCACGCAATGAAGGTGTAGCAAACTTAATTCACGCTTCGGGTAACCCAGAGGAAGCCGAACAGGAAGTTTCCTATTGGTTTAAACCAGAAGAAGTTCAGATTTACAAGACTTTGTCGGAACGCTTTACGCGCTAATAAAAGAGCCCTGCGGGGCTCTTTTTTGATGTCTTGACAATTAATATAAAAACGTCTATGCTTATGTTAGTGGAACTCCCGGAGTTGAGGAACGGGATCAAAAATAAACAGATTAACATAAAAAGAAGAGGTATGTTTTATGCGCAGGTTGCGCAAACGTTTATTTTTACTCGCCGGGCTGGTGATTACGGCTATATTTGGCGCAGTAATTGCAAGAAATTATATACAAAATGAGTCGGCGTCGGCCGAATCCGGCTCAGTAACGGGATATCAGCAGCACACGAATGGTACGACCACGATTGGCTTGTTCCAAGTCAATGGTAGTGAGGCGTGGTGTTTTGAACACGATAAAACTTCGCCATCGATTGGAACTTCCATGGAAACGGTTAGTGGGTATCCAGCATTGATTACTTCCTCCTCTTCGGAACGTGATCAGTTGCTGTATAAGATTATGTATTATGGTAAAGCGGGTGGATATGGCGATATTCCAATTGCGATGGCATCTTCTTATGTTTTTACGGAACAACGTAGTCCATCAATGCTTTATAGTAGCTTGCACGAGACGGGTAATTCTTTAACTGCGACGGATTTGTATAATTATGCATCAAGCGCGGCTTTGCCGTCGGGTATGAATTATCTCTATCTTTGGTATAGCCCATCAAACTCAGCTTTACAGATTTTGGGTCAGTATGCGCACACGGATGGCCAAACGGTAACCGTGACGAAAATTTGGAAAGATAATTCAAATGCATATGGTACGCGTCCAAGCTCAGTAAGAATTTGGTTCTATGTAGACAATGTAAGCCAAGGTTATTATGATATGACTGGCTCTGGGAACACGTGGACGCAAGCGATTACGCTCGGCTCGGCTGGTGCAGTGACGATTACTGAGGATACGGTTTCTGGATATAGTACTTCGATTAATGGTTTGACGGTTACGAATACTTTGACCGGTACAACTTCGATTAGTGGTACGAAAATATGGAAAGATAACTCGAACGCGTATAATACGCGTCCAAGTAGCATTACTTTGAACGTGTTGCAAAATGGCGTGAATTATTCGACTTTGGTTTTGTCTGGTTCTGGTGACACTTGGTCGGGCACAAAAACCGGTTTGCCGATGTATGATGCGAATGGTGTGCTGTATTCATATTCTTTGTCCGAGCCAAGCGTTACTTCATATAGCAGTTCACGAAGCGGGAATACCTTTACGAATACTTTGACTGGCACAACGTCAGTTTCGGTAACTAAGATTTGGAAAGATAATTCGAATGCATATAGCACGCGTCCGGCGAGCATCGAAATCGAAATTTTGCAAAATGGTAGCGTGTATCAGACAAGATCGTTAAGTGCTGCCAGTAGTCAGATTACGGCAACCTGGAGTGGTTTTCCAATGTATGATGCGAATGGTGTACGTTATACATATTCCGTGCGCGAAAAAACTACGCCGACTGGCTATGTAGCGTCGCAGAGCGATAGCACGATTACGAATACGCTTACCGGTACAACTAATATAACGGTCGCAAAACAGTGGGATGATTTGAGTAATGCCGACAATACGCGCCCGGCTACAATTACATTTAATTTGCTGCGCAATGGCACGCAAATTGATACGATCAGTCTCAATGGTTCGAGCGACACTTGGACTCGCACTATTACGGGCTTACCTCTCTATGATGCGGATGGCGTGAAGTATACATATACAGTTGAAGAAGCATCGGTACCGACTGGATATCAGATGTCGAGAGTTGATAGCCTGACAATAAAGAATAGTTATCGTGGCGAAACTTCTACGACGGTAACGAAAGTTTGGTCCGACTGGAGCAATCGTCACAATTATCGTCCGGGGAGCGTAAATGTTGATTTATTGCGTGATGGCACGAAGATTAAGACTGTGACTTTGAATGGTTCCGGTAATACTTGGACGCATACAGAAACGGGTTTGTTGAAATATCGCGATGATGGCACAGAATATCTATACACTTGGCGTGAATCGTCGGTGCCTGCAAATTATACAATGACGCAAAGTGGCGATACAATTACAAATAAGCTTGATGCCAGAATCAGTTTAACCTTGACGAAGATTTGGAAAGATAACCATAATGCGTACAATACGCGCCCGTCTAGAATAGTCGTGCACCTTACTAGGAGCGACAACTCGGTGATGGCGCTCAATATGACTGGTTCGGGCGATACTTGGACGCTGACCGTAGACAACCTAGAGAAATATGACTCTTCTGGCAATGAGTGGGGTTACTCTTGGAGTGAAGATGGTGATTTGGTTGGTGTTTACGATGTAGTGGCGGATGGCAACACGTTAACCAATACGCTTATTGGTACAACTGAGATTTCGATGACGAAGAGTTGGGTCGATAATAGCAATGCGTATAATACGCGCCCAACAAGTGTCGAATTTGAAATTGTCCAGAATGGCAGTAATGTCTACAAGACAGTGACGCTGTCTGGTCAAAATAATGAATGGAATCATACGGAAAGAAATATGCCAAAGTATGATTCTGAGGGTGTATTAATTGAATATACGGTGCGCGAAAAAACGAATGTTGCTGGTTATAGAGCCTCGCAAAACGGCACTACGGTTACAAACTCATTGTACGCATTAGCATCGGTGCGTGGTACGAAGACTTGGAAAGATAATTCAAATGCGTACAATTTCCGTCCGGCTGATTTGACGTTGAAATTGTATCGTAGTTTGGATGGTTCTAATGAATCGCAAGAAGTGACGGCCACGCCAACTTGGACGAAAGATGGTAATACGTGGAATTACGAATTTACGAATTTGCCATTATATGAAAATGGCGTGAAGATTAATTACACGGTTAGCGAAGTGGTGCCAGAAAACTACAAGAACACGACGAATGGAAACGACTTTGTAAATACTTTGTTTGGCAAAGTTGAAATTAATGGCACGAAGACCTGGAAATATAACGGTGCGCCAGATCGTGCGCGCCCAGATGAGATTACGGTCATTCTATTAAGGAATGGCGAGCAATATAAGTCGCAGACTTTGACGGCCGATAATATGACTTCTTCGGATGAAGATGAGGGTACGGCGGTTTGGGAGTTTAGCTTCACGAATCTCGATAAATATGACTCTAATGGTGTGTTGTATGAATACACGATTGAAGAGTTGGAAGTTGATCAATATGTGACGGAAGTTTCTGAAACGGATATTACGAACACATATAATCCAGATTTAATTGATATTCACGTCGATAAGATTTGGCTGAATGATACGGAAGATGATCGTCCGGGTAAAATTGAAGTTGAGCTTCTGCGCGATGGGGAAGTAATTGACGAAGTCGAGTTGAATAATGAAACCGGCTGGGAATATGACTGGGAAGATTTGGATGCGAATTACGATTACGATGTGCGTGAAAGTTATCAGATTCCTGGATATTATCCAGGCGTAACGACTGGTGATGCCGAAAATGGCTTCACTATTGAAAACAAGAAAATCCCGAAGAACCCTAAGACTATTGACGGTCTGGGCGTGGCTGGAACGATTTTGGCCGCCTCGACTGTCGCTGGAGCAGCGATTACTATCCGCAAACGTCGATAGTGTGGAGTGAGCCCCTCCTCGTGAGGGGCTCTTTTTTATGGTAGAATAGCTGTAGTTGGCCCGGTAGCTCAATGGATAGAGCGGCTCCGTCCTAAGGAGAAGGTTGTGCGTTCGACTCGCGCCCGGGTCACCATTTTTTTGATATAATATGCTTATGGATTTTGAAGGGCAAAGGACAGATGAGAAAGTCATTTATGTTTTTCGCCGGCATCCAATTACTGCCAGTAAAGGCATTTTGTTTCTAATCGTAATGATTGGATTAGGTTATTTGCCGAGTTTGATGTGGCCAAACAATGAACATATGTTCTTTGTATGGATTTGTTTTGTGCTGGTGGGCCTGATTGGTTTGGGCTACAGCTATGTATTGTGGTATTTCAGCTTCTACATGTTAACGAACCAGCGTTTGCGTCAGGTGCGTCAAAAAGGCCTATTCAAGAAGACGGTAGTTGATCTAGATTTGGAGAACATTTTGAGCGCATCGTATGGTCAACATGGCATTATGGCAACGATGCTGAATTACGGCACGATTTTAGTGCAGACGAGCGCTGGAGATCTTACCATGAGCATGGTTAGCAAACCTGAGACCGTGTATAATGAATTAGGGGACGCAGCGCATATTGCACGTAAGACGGAAAGTGAAGAAGAAAATGAAGATTAGTGAAAAAATAAAGCTCAAAAAAGAGAAGAAAGCGACAAGTTCTGGTGCGATTACGCAGCAGAATATTGAAGAAAGTCGCGAAGAGATTATTGCGAAGGGTAAAAAATTTAAATATCCTTTCCAGTACGCTAAACATCGCCTAATTATTAGTGCGATTTTGATTGGTTTAGTGGCAATTGGTGCTTTTACTTTCGTGGGCTGGGTACAGCTTTATAAGGCGCAAAATACGGGCGAAGTAATGTATCGTTTTACGCGCACGCTAGGTTTGTCGGTAGCAGAAGTAGATGGTGTAAAAGTACGCTTTAGTGATTATTTAATGTTGTATCGTAGCTCGATTGCATCCGTGGAGCGTCAGCAAGGTAAGTTTGATAATTCCGATACATCAAAGCAGCAGTTGGCTTACTATAAACGCCAGGCATTAACGGCGGCAGAAGATTATGCTTTTGCGATGGCAAAGTTGGAAGAAGCCGGGAAGTCTGTGACCGAAAAAGAAATTGACGAAGTTATTGAAGAGCATAAGATTATCGATGGCGAAAAACGTAGCGACGAAGCTTTTGAAGGAATTATTAAAGATAATTTTGGATTGAGTATAAATGAATATCGTCGCCTGATTATGCTGTCGCTTGCCAAAAAGAAGGCATCAGTAGAATTCGATAAGGATGCGAAAGCATTAATTGAGGAAATTGCGGCTGCGTTAGCTGAAAATAATAACATGGAAGAACTCGTAAAGAAATATCAGGACAACGATGCGATTGGCTATGAGGTTGTGGATAGTGTAGAGTTCTTGAATTTGGATAGCGGTCGTGCCGCAATGGCTTCAACGCTAGAAAATGTTGGTGATATTTCGAATTACTTTGTTTCGAAGAATGGCGATGGTTATTATATCGTGAAGCTGACTGGCAAGACCGAAACAAAGGTTAGTTATGCGTCGATCTGGGTACGTTTTAAATGGTTAGATTCTGAGATGGCGAAGTTGCGTGAAGATGGAAAAGTAACCGAGAAAATTGACCTGAACGTTGACGAAGAGGCATCAACAGAAGAAGACGCGGAAGCCGAAAAAGAAGAAACGGAAAATTCTGGAGAATAAAAAATAACCCCCGCGGGGGTTATTTTTGTTGGCTAAAGTGATACATGGCGATGCTAGAAGCGACCGAAAGATTGAGGCTGTCGACATTATCGCTTTGAGGAATGAAGATTGGTTGGGCGATATTTGCAAATGATTCTGGAAGACCAGTGGCTTCGTTGCCGAAGATGATTGCGTAATTGTTGCCGATGTAGCTAAGCTCAGTTAGCTTTTGGGCGTTTTTGTTGAGCATGAAGGCGTAATATTTGCGCGGATTGGTACCAAAGTTTCCATAAAGCTGCGAGTAGTTTTCGAAAGAAGAGAACTGCTGAATATTGAGATGGAAAATGGCGCCCATGGATGCGCGGATTGTTTTAGGATCGTAAGCATCGACAGCAGGAGTGATAATGGCGATATCTTGATAACCAAAAGCGACGGCGCTACGCATAATAGCACCGAGATTGCCGGAATCGGATGGATTAACAAGGACAATATGGGCGGTGCCAATTGGCGTGAGGGTAGTGTTTGGCTTTTGGAATTCAGCGATTAAGAGACAGCTTTCTTTGGCGCCAAGGACATTGAAGACTTTATTGTTTTCGATGATTTCGATTTCGAGGCCGCGGAGCATAGATAGAATTTCGATAATTTTCTTGCCCTGCATGGATAAATCTGGACGTAAAAAGACACGAGTGATGAGCTCGGGATGGGTTTTGGCAAGCTCATAGACAAGTGTGGCGCCAAAAGCGTAGGATAGTTCGGAATCATGTTTATAGCGTGAAAGCTTCATATATATATTATACCACAGATTTGGTATTTTTGCAAGAGCTAGTGCTGGTTGTCCGAGGTTTTATCCTTGTCCGGGTCTACGCCGGTTGTAATATCCATCTTAGAATTATCTTCACGGTAGACGCCGGTGACGCGGTAATTAGTATTGTCAGTAAGGCGGACGATGATGCTAGCGTAGTTTTGGATGGCGCTGTTAGTGAAACAGTTGCCGCCCTTGGCATAGGTCTGAATGTTAACATCATTCCAACAATAATTTATGAAATCTGGATAATTGTATTCTTTGACGATGCTAGCGGTGTTTGTCTCATTGAAATACTGGGTATAATAGGTGCCGCAGATGTAGGCGTCGGCGTTGGTGATATTTGGATTAGTATAATCTGCCTTGCAGACGACGCTATCAATGTCGATATGAGATTTTTCGGTGGTAGGAAGATATTTATTGCTCTTTTTCATACGGCCAAAGTAATCGTTGAGGGAATTATTGAGGCCGTTGGCGACATTATACATTTGGTAGTTATCAAAATAGACGTAGTATTGGTTGCTGCTGAGCTCATCTTTGGATTTGACGAGATAATCGCCGACGATGCGGAATTCATCGCCGGATTCTAGCCTGACGGTATCGCCAGAAACGGAGAATTTGCCATGATGGGTACTAAAGAGGATTTTACGATAGTCTGCGGTTGGATCACGATAGTAGCTGTAAGCATAATCTTCGGAACTGGTAAACTTTATAGTTTGATCGGAGCTGGCGTTAACGGTAAAGAGGCGGCCAGCAAGGGCTTGGGCAATGTGGGTATCGCGATTTTCATTTGGGATGTCAAGGCTGGAGAGGGAGTCGAAAATTTCGGTAGTGATAGTCTCGACGGAATCGTCCACCGTTCTAGTAGCGACGATTTTATCGTAAATAATGTAGCCGCCGAGGCCGAGCACGGCGAGAAGCAAAAAAATAACAACTGGAACGAGTTTGTTGCCTTTGTGCTTTGGTTGCGGTTGCGGGGCAGGAGCTGGCTGATAGGCCATAATTTGAGGTGCGGGCTGCTGAGCAACAGGGTTGGGATTGTTTGGTTCCATACATGTATATTTTAGCATAAGCAATAAAAATATAGCCCTCTGGGCTAAGTTTTTATTGCTTGGTGCGGGTGGAGGGAGTCGAACCCTCGTCTTATCCTTGGGAAGGATACATAATAGCCGTTATACGACACCCGCAATGTGATTATTTTACCATAAAAATCAGTATCTGTTATTATGATGGTATGGACAAGCAAGAGCAGAATAAAAAAAGTGGTGGCGTTTTTGTCGCTATTTTTACACTGATACTAGTAGTTTTAACAGCTGGGGTAGTGGCCTTTAGTTATTTCACAAAGAAAGAGAGCTATAAGGGAGAAATTGTATCATTTTCATTTGGCTCTGGTAGCTATTTTGGTGGGTATACGGACTATGATATTGAGCGAATTGGTAGCAAGACGGCAAGGTATACGGCTAAAGGCTACAATATGTCGGATTTAGATATAGAGAAGACGATTGATGCTAAATATTTGGACGAATTGCAGAAGATTATAGAGAGGAATAACGTAGCGGCGTGGGATGGTTTTGATAAGTCGGATAACAATATTATGGATGGTGCAAGTTTTACTTTGCATGTGGTATACGAGAACGGTAGGACGATAGATGCGCACGGCTATATGAAATACCCGGTAAATTACGGGGTAGTCGAAAGCGAATTTCTGGACGTATTTGAAAAAATTGGCGAATAAAAAAGATCTCCGCGAGGAGATTTTTTCTTGTAATGGCGGGCCCGACGCGACTCGAACGCGCGACCTCCTCCGTGACAGGGAGGCGCTCTAACCAGCTGAGCTACGAGCCCGCATTGAGTTGATTATACAGAAAAATGTTGCTAAATGCAAGTAAAAAGTGCGGTATATATTGACTTTTTAAAGCGTTTGTGCTATAATATATAGAGTACCTTAAAATTTCTACTCAATGGAGGTGTTTTCTGATGAAGAAATTCTGGTCGGCAGTGTTAGTGCTGGTAATTCTGGCCGCGATAGCGGTGGTATTCTTCCCGGAGCAGGTCGCAAGTCTGAGGTATGGCCTGAACAGGTCGCAACCCGTGACAATGGAGCAGGCCAAGACCGTGGAAACTGAACTGGTCTATGAGGGCAAGAAGCCCGAAGGAGTCGGCTCGGTACAGAGCTTTGCTATCGCAGGAGACTATTTCGTAATCGCCGGTCGTCCGAGCGGAAGCGCGGAGAACGGTGGTGAAACAAACAATCAGCTGGTGATTATCAGACGAAGCACGAAGGAGGACTTGACTGCTCGTTATTTCCCGAATGGCAAGACCTTCGAACTGGGACATGCCAACGGCATGGCCTATAACCCTAAAACCAATGAGATTATCGTGGTGGGCATCCGCAACGAAGCCGGCAAATATGAGCTGGCGACGCGTATCAGCCTGAGCGATTTCTCGGTAAAGGGGACAGACAGAATGCCGTGTTACGGCACCGGTATCGCGTATGATGACGCGAGGGGAACCTATTATGTGCGCTCTGGCGGCACGATCTACACTCTGAACGGGATTCCCGGAATGGTGAAGAAGACCGTGACGGCCGAAACGAGCTTTACATCACAGGATATGGGTTTCTATGATGGTTATACCTACCTGGTGAACTGGGTAAACGACGCAAGTGATGCGACGGCGCAGAAGTACAAACTGGAACAGAACAGCAATGTGATCTATAAGGTTGACGCGCGCGGGAACATCGTGGGGATATTCGTCGTGAAGAACCCGCAACAGGAACTGGAAGGCATCGATTTCGTGAATGGCGAAGTTTATCTGCTCTATAACGGAGTGGGTAACGATAAGGGTAAGTTCTTTATCTATCGCCTGAAGATTTCCGCCGAAGACCTGAAGTAGGGGCCTGCATTAGAGTAGGAATAACCGTACAAAAGCCCAGCGCTGCGCGCGCTGGGCGATTTTTATGTCTTGTGGTATAATATCGCTACGGACGCCGTTGTAGCTCAGCTGGCAGAGCAGCTCATTCGTAACGAGCAGGTCGCTGGTTCGATCCCAGTCAACGGCTCCATTTTTTGTTGCTAAATTTTATTGATAAGGATGCAGTCGCGTTTATAAATCGGGCCAAGAGCGAAATCCTGATGAGTTTCGGAAAAGACGCGTTGTAGGCTGACGATGCGGTTGTGCGTGAAAGGCTTATTAAAGATTAATTTGACCTGTTTGTCGGTTTTGTGGTGCTTTTTGTCGATATAGTAAGGGTCGAAAATATAGACCTTTTGGTTGCGGATTTTGGTGATAATAACGTAGTGCTCGACGTCCTGCCAGCAACGGACAAAAATGACACCGTTGTGGGCCAAACAATAAGCCATTTTGGCTAGCGTGACATCTTCGCCAGTAAGGCGTTCGCACTTAACGTGGAAATCGTTAGTGTTGGCGTAGTGGGTAATCCAAGCTGTAAGTTTATCGATAGCCTCACGGCTGGTACCGCCTTGGCCGAGCTGGCCATTTTCGTCATAACAATCCATGGTGTAGCTAAAAATGGATTTTACGAGGAGTGCGGGAATCTCTTTGCGATTAAAGAGGTAGCAGAAAGCATTTAATAGCGATACAGTGCCGCAATCGAATTCTGTAATCTGGAAACGTAGTGGGGTTTTCATTTAAGCTTATTTTAGCATCAATAAGTGGCTCATTGTATAATGAAGAGTATGAAAAAGATTCCGAATGCCAGCTATGATTATTATGATGTGCCGAAGATTCGGGATTTTGAAGAGCTGATTTGTCTGCGAAAAGACTCAACGAAGACGGCTTTTATGTATCGCGAAGAGGGGAAATTAGTCAAGAAATCATTTAAGGATACTTATGGCGATGTGCGAGATTTGAGTAAATATTTTGCTCAATATTATAAGGGGAAAAACATTGCTGTGGTAGGGGAAAATAGCTATGCGTGGGTAGTTTGCGCGATGGCAATTGTACGGAGCGGCAACGTTTGCGTGGCGCTCGATAAGGATGCGGGGGTTGAGACTTGGAAGAAGCAGTTGCGTCAGGTAGACGTGAATGCGGTGTATTATTCGGGTGCTTATTGCGAAGAGATTAGTGCCT
>JAEEGH010016964.1_pt1 | contig 15608 bp, 8 predicted proteins | sample 9134181 | NCBI WGS metagenome assembly JAEEGH01 (sample SAMN16246544, study PRJNA631951) | gut metagenome | biome: gut microbiome; feature: rumen; material: DP-attached | host: Bos | place: Iran: Karaj | collected 2018-10 | reverse complement strand
GCAAACGGATCGACGAAGGCCGTACGGAAACGGGGCAGCACATAGAGGTCGCTTGAGCCTGCCTGAATAAAGCTGAACAGGCTGGAGCCATCGACACGCTCGCCGCAGGTGAGGATGGTCTCGAGGTAGTCGAGGTCGTTGATGACGAAGTTCAGCGTCTTCAACTTACCGTCGCCGCCAGGATACATGAAGTTCACCATGCGTATGTCGTTATTAACGATATAGTCGATGATGTCTGCTTTCGTAAATTCCGAAGCCGGTTTCTGAAGTGCCGCTACAATGAGATTCGCATTCAGTTTCAGATGTTTGTTTTCCATAATTATTTGAAGATTCTTTGTTTAGCTTGTCATAAAGAAAGGCAGGTCGTTTTGAAGGTCTGCCTTCCTGTAATGCTTTACAGATTTAGAGTATAATCAATTTTCCGCTCTTTTTCGCCTCCTCAATCCACTTGGGCTCGATTTCCTGCAAGAAGCGTTGCTTGTTCTCGTTCAACTTCTGCATGTCGAGACCGATGGCGGCCTGAGCCTTTGCCTTGGTGCTATAGTCAGGCACTGGGATGGCATCGGTATGTCCCTGCTTAGCAGCTACGCGGGCTATCAGCAAGCGGGCCTGCTGGGCGTAATCGACAGAGGCTGACAACAGACGGGTAACCTCCTGCGGTGCGTGGAAGGTTGCACCATGCGAGGCGATGGCATAGTCCCAACGCCACTGGCTCTTGCGCAACAGGGCCTGGATGGGAGCCATCTCGGCCTCGGTAGCGCCCTTGTCGATGATGAACTTAGCCTCGAAGTGGGCACGGGCCAATTCCTGTTCGGCACGGTTGCGCACCTCGTTGCACTTCTCCTGACGGTCGTAGACGTTCTGACGCAGCACCTCGGCATCCTGACGGTGACAGGTCTGGCAGGTACGGTCAATCTTGGCTAGCGGCGACTGAATCTGGTGGTCAGAGAACTTCACGCCACCCTCCTGCTTATACGGCATGTGGCAGTCGGCACACGACACGCCGCGCTGGGCGTGGATGCCGTGCTGCGACATCTCCCAACCAGGATGCTGAGCCTTTAGAATCTTTGTGCCTGATAGCGGATGGATATAGTCGTAGAAACCAATCTCGTCGTAGTATTCCTCGGCAGCCTCGCAGGTCAGCCCCTTGTCGTGTGGGAATACCAGATAGTTAGCCTTTCCAGGAATCTTCTCATCGTTAGGCTTGATGAAGTAATACTCCACGTGGCACTGTGCGCATACCAGCGAACGCATCTCCTGATGGGTGGCATCCTTTACGTTCAGACCGCGACGGGCAAAGGCCTCGTACAGCGCAGGACGTGCAGGGCGCAGATCCATCGTGCGGGCATCGTGACAGTCTGAGCAGCCGATGGTATTCACCTCCTCGGCACCCAGCTCGCTCCACTTCTTAGCATAGAAGTTAGTGGGATCAAACTGATCCTTACCATTTCCCAGTTCGCGCATCATGCGAGGTACATCCGGACCCTTACACGTCCAACACGTAGCAGGCTGCATGTCGACAGCGATAGAGTCACGTCCGTCAGCAGTCTTCACCACAATGCCAGGGTTACCTGTACGCAGGATCTTACGCATGTCCTCCAAGGCGTGCTTGTGGCCACGAGGAGTGTTGTAGTGGCGCGAGAAGGCATAGCCAGCCCACAGCACCACCATCTCAGGACGCTGCTCGAGCACATCCACCTCCTGCGACGAGTTGTACTTTGATTTGAACGTGGTGTCCTCCGTCATTGCCCAGGTCTCATACTCACGTGGATAGTCGGCCTTGAACTTCTCGTTCTGGGCCACAATTTCATCCTCAAACACGGTACGTTTGTTGTTAAACACGCTGGCCACCTCGGCCCTGCGCTCCATCAGCGACGAAACGAGCAGTCCCAGGATAAAAACCACTGCCATTGATCCTCCAAACAGGATCCAACCTTGCCATTGTTTTAATTGCTTTGCCATAATATTTTGAACTTTGAACTTTATGATTACACTGCGGCGGCAGCAAATTCTTCACTCTTCACTCTTCACTTTTTCACTTTTCACTCTTCACTCTTCACTTTTCACTCTTCACTCTTCACTTTTCACTTAGAAGGTTCTGTAACCACTCGGGTACGGGAGAGGGCGGAAGCGGTGTTACGCCTTCAGCATTCGGTGTCGCCATTAGCGAGTTCATGCCGCCGTGGGGCACGTTGCGATGGCAGTCCCAGCACACCTTGCCGCCCTGAGCCTGCTGCGTCATATAGCCCATGCGGCCCGTCTTCACAAACTCTGTGTTCAACTGCTCGTGACAGCGGATACAATTGTCCATCACCACCTGGCCAGTCAGCGTCTCGGCCTTGATGGCCTGATGCTCCATGTGACCCACGAAATATGCCGTATGCTTCAGTCCGTCAACCGCCTTGAAACCATAATAAACGGCCAAGTTCTGATGAGGCACATGGCAGTCGTTGCATGTAGCACCGTTTGACTGATGGTCGATACGTCCATGCGACGAGTGGCTCCACGTAGCATAGTAAGGTGTCATGATATGGCAGTTGACGCAGGCCGACGGGTTGTCGCCTATAAAATAAGTATGCGCCCTGAGCAGATACATAAATAATCCGCCGAGACCGCATACGACGCCCGCTATCACCAGCAAACCAACCTTCTGCCGATACGATAACCAATCCTTAAAAGCAAAAAAATCCTTTAGCTTCATCTGTTATTGGAATATTTATGTGCAAGGACGGTGCAAATCGAGAGCAGAGAGCCCGTTCTCTGCCGAGGTGCAGCCCGTTCTCGCGTCATTTATGGCGCAAATATACGAAAAATATTCCAAATTGCCCAATTTTAGGACATAATAATTGTTAATCCGCCATTCTCTTTTCAAATCTGAACAGCTATTATTCAATGTTTTTTCGACGTCATGATGCTCAATACCATATCATCGGTTTTACACATGGCCTCGGCACCAATACTCGTAAGATTATGAATGCTCTTGTCAACATCGTCGTCCACAATGCCTTCATCTTGCGACACGCATTTTCCCTCCATAGCGAGCAGTGCTGATAGCAAGGCAGTGCTAACGCCACTTGTAATCTTCAGCGAACACGATGGTTTTGCGCCGTCGCATATCATACCCGTCAGGTTGGCAATCATATTCTTAACAGCATAGCAGATACGCTCGTAGTCACCTCCCATCAGATAGGTAATACCACAACTGGAACCTATCGAAGCTACCACACAACCACAGAGTGCCGACAACTTTCCAAGACTCTGCTTGATATAGATGGCCGTCAGATGACTAAGCATCAGGGCTCTCAGCAGTTCTTCCTCCGTGTTCTCGTTTTCTTTGGCATACACGCATACGGGGTTCGTGGCACAAATGCCCTGATTGCCCGACCCTGAGTTTGACATCACGGGAATCATGGTTCCGCCCATACGGGCATCGCAAGCCGAAGCCGTTCGCGAGATAATGTGAGAATAGATGCTATTGCCGAAGATGCCCTTGGCCAGCGGTCGGTCGATGGTCTTGCCGAGGTTATGACCGTGGTTGCCCTTAAGCGCCTCGCGGGCTGCATTCATGTTGTAGGTTCGCGCCTCCTCTATAAAGCGTATCTCCTCCAAAGGTGCAGTTGTAGCAAAGTCGTACACAAGTCGCATGTTGAGTGCTATCTCGTCATCTCCATCGCTCACTGCTGTCCGAGAGTAGCTGGCATCACCAGAAACAAAATGGGTATGACTGCCAGCGATGATAGCCCTTTCCTCGCGGTTACCTGCCGATGCAATAATCTCAATGTAAAGTTTGTCGCACTCACCCTCCTTTAACTGGATATCAATTCTGTTCTCCGAAATATAATGTTTGCCCTCTTCGAGCGCCTCGGGAGTAAGATCCTTCAGTACCTCCAATTGGTATTCGCTCTTGCCGATGAGCGCTCCCAGGGCAATAGCGATGGGAAGCCCTATCATACCTGTGCCCGGAATACCAACACCCATGGCGTTCTTTAAGATATTGGCACTCAGCAGGGCCACAATCTTTTCTGGGCGACAGCCTAACTGCTCTTTGGCCTTTGCCGTACATAGTGCCACTGCCATCGGCTCGGTACAGCCGATGGCGGGCACTACTTCTTTATGTACTAGTGCAATAATCTGTTCGCGTATTGCGACTTTTCTTCCTGACAGTTGGTACTCACCACTGTCTTCGTCAGTATCCTTTCTTGTTTCCATATCGTTGTGTGTCATCAGTTCATCTTTTTCAGTATCTGGGTCTTTCGGTAAGAAGTCTGTTTCACAAATTCTATTAAAACCACACGGCAAAGGTACTCATTTTTCCTTTATTATTCGTATCTTTGTAGCCAACATTACAATACTTTAAGAGAATTATAACAGGTGAGATAACTTCACAAAATATTAAGCAGATAAAAGCCCCATTATCCATCGTCCTTTTGGGGTCCATGGACAATTTAAATGCTCTGCCTCTACCTGATGACTGGAATGAGTATTTTAAGTTGTTGATTGTTAGGTGTTTTAGTATATAATATTATGATTTCTCCTTCTACTTTGCCTCTACTTACCTTCTACTTTCCTTCTACTTTGCCTCTACTTGACCTCTACGGGCTGCCTGCCTTGGCTCAACTGGCAGAAAGCCTTAGGCTCGTGGCTTGTTCCCATGGTGGGAATATTATGTTCCCACGGTGGGAATGCCTTGTTCCCATCATGGGAATAATTCTTTCGCCTAATGGAATCTTGAATTGCGAATCATCAAAAAGACAACGCCGCACCATCTCCCTATTTCGTAGATGATTAGTAGAAGCAAGGTAGAGGCAAAGTAGAAGGAAAGTAGAAGCAAAATAGACGCAAATTATATTCTAAACCTCAGATAAACAACAACATACGAGTATTTAAGTAGATGTAAACAATGTTTTATCTTAATTCACTCTTCAAAATATCCTATTCCAGACAATAATTGTTTGACAACTTCATGGTTTTGTAGAATCAGATAATCCAGTTTTGACCTTCCCATTTTCCATGAGTGCTAGAATGGAAGGAATGTACCATGACCTTGCGTATATATATAAGTCTTCATCGGAATAATAGAGGTAAAGTCGTTAAAAATAAAAAAATACAGCCCAAATTAGCAGATTGTTTGGATATTATAGAAAACAATTGAAAACAAATCACTACCTTTGTGGAATAATAACTATAAGTATGGAAGATATAAACCGACTGAAAGTAGTATTGGTAGAGAAAAAGCGTACCTTTTGTAGGTGCAAACAAGGTAAATAAAGAAAATATGGCAAAGAAAGTAATAAAAGAAAAGGCAATAGAAGAAGCGCTGTGGGAATCAGCCAATAAACTCCGTGGTTCTGTGGAACCATCGGAGTATAAGCATGTGGTGTTGAGTCTTATCTTCCTGAAATATGCACACGACCGCTTCACGGAGCGGCGCAACGAGCTGGTGGCAGAAGGCAAGGAGGCTTTTGCAGACAACCCCGTTTTTTATAATGCCAAGAATGTATTTTATCTGGAGCCTGAAAGCCGTTGGGATTTTCTGATTGAGAACGCCAAGCAGAATGACATTGCCATCAAGATAGACAAGGCACTGGCTAAGGTAGAGCAGAGCAACCCTACGCTGAAGGGTGCCCTGCCCAGCAACTACTATGCAGGTTTGTCGCTCGACCGTACCAAGCTCGCTGCCCTGCTTGATGAAATCAACAAGATTGACACGCTGAAAGACCCAGAAAACGATCTTATTGGGCGTGTTTATGAATATTTCCTTGGTAAGTTTGCCATTGCCGAAGGTAAGGGTAAAGGTGAGTACTATACGCCTAAGACCATCGTCAACCTTATTGCTGAGATGATTGAGCCTTATCGTGGCAAGATTTATGACCCTTGTTGTGGTTCTGGCGGTATGTTCGTGCAGAGCATGAAGTTCATCGAGGCGCATCACGGTAACAAGCGCGACATCTCTGTCTATGGACAGGAATATACCAATACCACCTATAAACTGGCAAAGATGAACCTTGCCATTCGTGGCATTGCCTGTAACTTGGGTGAGATGGCTGCCGATACGTTCCATAACGATCAGCATAAAGACCTGAAGGCTGACTTCATCATGGCAAATCCGCCATTCAACCAGAAAGCGTGGCGTGCAGAAAACGAACTGAAGGATGACCCACGCTGGGCTGGATACGATGTGCCTCCTACAAGTAATGCCAACTATGGTTGGATTCTGAACATCGTTTCTAAGCTCTCTGCCAATGGTACGGCTGGTTTCCTTCTTGCCAATGGTGCATTGAGTGGCGACGGCACAGAACTGGAAATACGCAAGCAACTCCTGAAGAATAAACTTGTAGAGGCTATTGTCATCCTGCCACGAAATATGTTCTATTCTACGGACATCAGCGTGACGCTTTGGATTTTGAATAACAACAAGAAGGCTCGTACGGTAGAGCAGAACGGCAAGATGGTTCGCTATCGTAATCGTGAGGATGAAGTGCTGTTCATCGACCTGCGCCAATGGGGAGAGCCGTTCGAGAAGAAGTACATACAGTTCTCTACAGAGCAGATACAGCAGATAGCCGAAAACTTCCATAACTGGCAGCGTGTAGGCTATGAAGATACCTATCACAACGAGCCTGAATATTGCTATTCTGCCACCCTTGACGAGATTGAGAAGAAAGGCTGGAGCCTCGTACCCAGCAAATACATCGAGTTCCGCAACCGCGATGAGCAGATAGACTTCGACACCAAGATGAAGCAACTGCAAGCAGAAATGCATGACCTCTTGCAACGGGAGGAAGAGAGCAAACAAGAACTGAAAGCACTCTTTGAGAAGTTGGGCTATATGTTGTGATTCTTTCCAGTTCTTAAAGGATTGGAAAGAATCGTAATGTTACAAATACTTAAATAATTGCATGTATTTAAATAAATTCTTTCCAATTCTTGCAAAATTGGAAAGAATTATATATATTTGCACCCATAAACAAATAGTGAGTTTAGCATTATGATAGAAAGACCACCAGTTGTTACGGACCAAAACTTAGCAATTGTGATGCTTGATAAGTCCAAAAGGCCTAATGAAAAGCTGAGCGCGTTGATTGATAAAATCAACGATGATTACGAATATTGGGATACCGTCAAGTACAAGAACCGTCCAGAAGGTTGTGCTTCTGCTCAGGAATTGTGGCTCCGTGTAAAGGCTTCAAGGATTTCCTGTACAGTATTTGCATGGGATAAATATAATGTGAATTTTGGACTTACCAATAAGATGCAACGGCTATGCCATGAGTTCGATATGAATTTTGGAGGCTCATGGGAGACAACATCGGTCATACCCAGCGAGAGCAGAGAACGCTATCTTGTAAGTTCATTGATGGAAGAAGCGATTTTCTCCAGTCAGATGGAAGGTGCTGCTACTACTCGTAAGGTGGCAAAGGATATGTTACGTCGGCAAATTACGCCTAAGGATAAGTCTCAACAGATGATAGCAAACAACTATCAAACGATTCGCTTCATTGTGGAGAATAAACATGTTCCTCTTACGCCAGAGTTGGTTCTGCATATACATCAGCTTATGACGGATAATACGTTAGCCAACCCCAAAGATGCTGGAAGGCTTCGTGAAAACGATGAGGTGGTAGTGGAAGATGGCATCACTCATGAAGTTGTTCATCAACCACCTTCGTATAAAGATCTTCCTGTATTCCTTAAAGAATTATGCAGATATTTCAATGAGACCAATGCACGTGTATTTGTTCACCCTATCATTCGTGGTATCATCATCCATTTCATGGTGGCTTATATGCATCCCTTTGTTGATGGCAACGGACGTACTGCACGTGCTTTGTTCTACTGGTATATGTTGAAGCAGGGCTATTGGCTGACAGAATATCTGTCTATTTCCCGTGTTATTGCCGCCACTAAGAAATCGTATGAGAAAGCCTACCAATATGTAGAGGCAGATTTCAATGATTTAGGCTATTTCATTGCCTATAATCTTAAAGTACTTGATCAATCTTTCAAGCAGCTTCAGAACTATATCAAGAAAAAGCAGGAGGAGAAGGTACTTGCTAACACTTTCTTGCAGTTGGGTGACATCAACGAGCGCCAAGCTCAGATTATTCGCATGTTTATGGAGAATCCGAAAGAGGTTGTCACAGTGAAGGATCTGCAGAACAAGTTTATGGTTACTCCTACAACAGCCAAGAGTGATATTGTGGGCTTGTTGAAGCGTGGCTTGCTTGACGAGATAGCGTTTAATAAGGTGAAACGTGGATATATAAAAGGACAAAGATATGATGATATCGTAAAAGACTTAGAATTCAGATGACAACATACAAGCGTTTAGGCGACTATATCAGAGAAGTGAATGTCCGTAATCGTGAATTAAAGATTACGAACTTGCTGGGGCTTAGTGTATCGAAAGAGTTCATGCCTTCGATAGCTAATACTATTGGAACGGATATGTCTGCTTATAAGATTGTGGAGCGAAACCAGTTGGTTTATATTGCAGATACTTCCCGACGTGGTGATAAAATTGCTATTGGTTTACTTGATAAATATGATAATGCAATAGTTTCTCAGGCTTATACCGTATTTGAGGTCGTTGACCACAAACAGCTATTGCCAGAGTATTTGATGATGTGGTTCCGTCGTCCAGAGTTTGACCGCTATGCACGTTTCCATTCTCATGGAAGTGCTCGTGAGATATTCGATTGGGAAGAACTATGTGATGTCGTGCTCCCCGTCCCTTCCATCACTCGTCAACGTGAAATCGTGTCAGAATACGAAACGCTGACCAACCGCATCCGTCTCAACAATCAAATGATTCAGCACCTCGAAGCCACCGCCCAAGCTCTCTACCGCAAAACCTTCGTCGATAACATCGACAAAGAAAACCTCCCCGAAGGCTGGCAACTCGCTCATCTCGGTGAAGTATGCAGCATAAAAGGTGGAAAACGTCTACCCAAAGGAGAAGAATTGCAACAAGAAAAGAACTTTCATCCCTATATCAAAGTTGCCGATATGTGTACCTCGAAATATCTTATTTGGACAGCGGCTTTTCAGTATGTCGATGACGAAATACAAAAACAAATTAGCCGATATGTTGTCAATACGAATGATATTATTCTCTCGATTGTTGGAACTATCGGTAATGTAAATGTCATTGACAATACTTTGAACAATGCTAATTTGACAGAGAATTGCGTGAAATTGACAAATCTCAGCAAGATATCACATCATTATCTTTACCTGTACCTAGTTTCAACAGAAGGACGTTCTGCAATTGAACAAGGAATTGTAGGTGGGGTTCAAGGAAAGCTACCAATTTATAATATTGAGAAGACACCTGTGATTATACCGAACGAAGTAGCATTATTTGAATTTGAACAAAGAATAAGAGCTATCGATATGGATTCAAAACTAAGGCAAAAAGAAAATATAAAGCAAACCGAATTACAGTCTTTGCTTTTAGCGAAGATGGGGCAATACTAATAAGATTAAGATTATGAATGAGAATTATTCCAAAAGAGCATTAGCATATAGTTTTCTCGCACATGTAAGAAATTCAGGCACATTAGTTCAAGGACCTTTGGAAATATTTGTCCCTTTGGTGAAAAAGGGACTACACTTTATGAATGTTTCAAAAGAGCAGTATAAAGGAGAAAGTATAGATGAAATACGTGGAATAGTTTATGAGAAATATAATATTGATATTCCAATTCCCGTCTTACGAACGGTTTTAAGGTATATTGCAAATGAAGTAAATCAGAAAGAGCATGTATTTGATTTGTATAACGATGATTCTTTCTGGATTAAAGATTATGTGTTTGAAGATTATGACATCTATTTAAACCGAAAAGAAAAAGAGATAGAGAGCCTTCAAAATTTATTTACTGCATTTTGCAAAGCTAACGGATTGCCTACTCAGAATACAAATGTAATTAAGTTTATTGAAAAGAACAAAGCATCTCTTTCCTATTATATAACCCATAAAGAAGAAAGCAATGGAGAGAATTATACAATTGAAGCGAAGTTTGTTGAACACTTTCGAGCCATACCAGACATATACGAGCAAATTAAGGATATTTATCTAGGAACTATTATCTGTAGTTTGTTAGATTACACCCCAACAAATCTGAAAGTAGATGTTGATTTGCTACTAGATACTAATTTTGTAGTTAGCCTTTTAGATTTGAATACACCAGAATCCACCCATACATGTAGAAAACTTATAGAAGTTAGCAAATCTTTGGGATTCTCATTGCATGTATTGGCTGATACTGTTGATGAAATAAAGGGACTGCTTACCTTTAAAGCTGAAAATTTTGATAAGTCAATAATTCAAAAATATGTAAATAAAGAAGATATTTACAATGCTTGTTCAAGGCTTAAATTTTCAAAAGCAGATCTAGAAAGGGTTCGTGATAATGTAGATAATTCACTCTCAAACTATGGTGTATTTATTATCCCTCACACTGAGAAATTGAGGAATATAGCAAAATATGGTAGTGATTATGCTCAATTAAAGAATTATCGCAGCAATCATAAAGCAGCCCTACATGACGCCATGTGCTTAGCTTACGTAAGAGAAAAGCGTAAAGGGAAGACATATAAGAATTTTGAAGATGTTAACTGTTGGTTTGTAAACAATGCTATTTCTCACGACTTTGAAAATGAGGGTATTGAACGTGTTCTTTCTACAAATGATACTACATTTTTACCAGAGATTATAAAGGTGGATGATTTGTTAAACATATTGTGGTTAAGTAATCCAAGTATGGGCGTGCTTAACGACACAGACATGGTGGATATTGGACTTACTTCACTTGTCGCATTTACCTTAAATAAGTCTTTGCCTAAAGCTCGAATCATTAAAGAATTGGATGATAATATCCAAAAATATAGAGATGAAAACATATCAGAAAGAGATGTTTTTCTTTTATCTACGAGAATTGCCAATGGGCAAATCCGCAATTTGGAGAAATTGAATGAATTGGCAACTTCAGATACAACAGCTTTTAATAAGGCAGTTAAAGAAGAAGCAAATAAGCAAAGTCAAATTGAGTTAGAAAGAGGAAAGAAACTTGATGAGGTTATCAGAAAATTTGAAGAATCAATAGAAGGTTTAAAAGAACATAAAATAAGGATAGATGAAAAAAATGAGAAACTGAGAACTGAATATGAGCGACAATTATCTCAGAGAGATGAAGAAATGAAGGAAAGACTCGCTTCAAAAACTAAAGAAGAAAAAGTCAAAGAGCAAAGTCATAAATATGAAATAAATGAAATAACAAAGCAGTTCGAACTTACAAGAAAAGAAGATCGTTTAAGACAAATAGATAAAGATATATATGCATTAGAGCAGAGAAAAGAAAATGCGGAGAAGCAGGCGCATTGTAATTTGGTAAATTATAAATTCAAGTTTTTTTCTCCTGCAGTATTCATCCTCTGTTTTTGGTGCTGGTTTACACATAAATTTTGGAGTGAGGAGAGCGTTCAATGGCTTATTTATATTATACCTATAGTTACAGGCATATTGTATTGGGCATATACAGGTTTTTTCTGTGAAAACCCATTTAAAGTTTTCGAGTTCTTTAAAAGAAAAGAAAGCGATTTAAAAGCGAAACAATATTTACTCTATCAATATTCCGAAGACGAATATCAATCACTTTCAAAAGAAAGACAAGACTTAGCCAAAGAATTAGAATTACCTGGAATGGGATAAAGTTATATAACGATTGACAAGAAAAAGTAACGAATATGTCAACATTTAACGAACATACGCTGGAGATGGCCATCATGGAGCTGTTTGAGCAACAGGGCTACAGCTACGTGAATGGCGAGACGATACACAAGGAGCAGACGGAGGTGCTGCTGCGTGATGACTTGCGGATGTATCTGATGGACAGATATGCCCAAGAGAGAATCACGCCCTTGGAGGTGGAGCGAGTCATAGCGAAGTTAACGGCAGACAATGGTGCTCCGCTATATGAGCAGAACGCACAGACGTATCGTTTGATGACGGAGGGCTTCGCCGTCAAGCGTGAGGATGCCTCGTTGCCAGACTTGTTCGTGGAAGTGATAGACTTTAAGGATGTTGACAGGAATATCTTCAAGATTGTCAACCAACTGGAGATTAAGGGGCTGGAGCGACGTATTCCTGATGGCATCGTCTATGTGAACGGTTTGCCAGTGGTGGTGTTGGAGTTTAAGAGTGCCGTGAAGGAAGACACCACCATCATGAATGCATATACGCAGTTGACGGTACGCTATCGGAGGGACATCCCTGAGCTGTTCCGCTATAATGCCTTCGTGGTCATCAGTGATGGGGTGAACAATAAATACGGAACGTTGTTTACACCATACGAGTTCTTCTATGCCTGGCGAAAGGTGGAGCGAACAGACAAGGCAAACGATGGCATTGACTCCCTGCACACGATGATGGAAGGATTGTTCCGTAAGGAGAGACTGCTGAGCGTGATGAAAGACTTTGTTTTCTTCCCTGACACCTCGAAGAGTGAAAGGAAGATAGTGTGTCGCTATCCGCAGTTCTTCGCTACACACAGGCTTTACGAAAACATCTTGGAGCACTCACACATCAACCTGCATGGTGATGGTAAGGGCGGCACATACTTCGGCGCAACAGGCTGCGGCAAGAGCCTCACGATGCTGTTCCTTACTCGTATGCTGATGCGAAGTCGGCATTTGGCAAGTCCTACCATCGTAATGATAACCGACCGCACGGACTTGGATGACCAGCTATCGGCACAGTTCGTGAACGCTAAGCAGTTTATTGGTGACGGGACTGTTGTAAACGTAGAAACACGCGAAGAGTTGGGCAAAAAGTTGAGAGGAAGAAAGAGCGGAGGGGTATTCTTGACTACGATACAGAAGTTCAGCGAGGATATCAATCTTTTATCTGACCGTGCCAACATCATTTGTATCTCCGACGAAGCCCACCGTTCGCAGACAAATGTAGAGCAGAATGTGACCATTACCGATAAGGGTGTGAAACGCAGCTATGGCTTTGCCAAGTATCTGCACGACTCGTTGCCTAATGCCACATACGTGGGCTTCACGGGAACACCTATAGATGCCACGATAGATGTGTTTGGCGATGTGGTGGATAGTTACACCATGACAGAATCGGTGGCTGATGGCATCACTCGTCGCATCGTTTATGAGGGAAGAGCCGCCAAAGTGTTTGCCGACCACAAACAACTGGAGGCGATAGAGGCATACTATAAGCAATGTGAAGAGCAAGGAGCCAACGAATACCAGATAGAGGAAAGTAAGAAGGCGGTGACACAGATGAATAAGATTCTGGGTGACCCGAACCGCCTGGCTGTGGTGGCAAAGGATTTCATAGAGCACTACGAAAAGCGAATAGAAGAAGGAAGCACCGTTTGCGGTAAGGCTATGTTTGTATGCTCCAGTCGCGAAATAGCCTATGACCTGTATAAACAGATTATTGCCTTGCGCCCTGAATGGGAAGAGAAAATTGGTTCAGAAGACCAGACGCCAGTAGAGCGCATCCGATTGGTGATGACTCGTGAGAAGGATGATGATCCTAAGCTTCGCGAACTGATTGGTTCGGACGAAGACAGAAAAGCTCTTGATGTGTTGTTTAAAAACCCTGACTCTAACTTCAAGATTGCTATCGTTGTTTCGATGTGGATAACAGGCTTTGACGTGCCTTGTCTCGACACGATGTATATAGACAAGCCTTTACAGAAACACACGTTGGTACAGACCATTTCGAGGGTGAACCGTGTGTATGAAGGTAAGGATAAAGGACTGGTGGTGGACTATATCGGCATCAAGAGCAATATGAATAATGCGCTGAAACAGTATGCCGGTGGTGGTGACATGGGCGACAACGTGGAAACCATCGAACAGAGTGTGACGATGGTAAAAGACGAGTTGGATATCCTGTGCAGGATGTTCCATACTTTCGATTATAGCAAGTTCTCAACGGGTACGCCATTGGAACAGTTGGAATGTCTGAAATATGCGGCTGAGTTCGTGCAGGCTACGGAGAAATCACAAAATCAGTTTATGGGTCATGCCAAGAAACTGAAATCTGCTTTCAACCTCTGTTCCAACCATGAGGCAATCAACGATAAGGACCGTGAGGACATTCATTTCTTTACGGGAGTAAGGTCTATCATCTACAAACTGACAAAAGGTGATGCTCCCGATGCCTCGCAGATGAACCGCAAGGTGAGCCAGATGATTGCAGAAGCCTTGCAGTCGGACGGAGTGGAAGAAGTGGCTCAGGTGAATGCGAACACAAAGGACTTGGACTTGCTGAGTGAGGACTACATGACGAGGCTGGAGAAACTGAAGTTGCCTAATACGAAAGTGAAACTGATGGAGAAGCTGCTTCGAACTGTTATTACCGACTTCAAGAAAGTCAATAAGATGAAGGGCGTGGATTTCACCAAGCGCCTGAATGCGTTGGTGCAGCGATATAACGACCGTAGCGACAACGCCGTGTTTGCTGAAGAAGTGCTCAATGAAGTTGCCAAGCAGATGGCAGAACTGCTGAAGGAGGTAAACAAAGAGAAGAAATCGTTCAAAGACTTAGGCATTACCTACGAGGAAAAGGCTTTCTATGATATTCTGAAAGAGATAGCTCATAGGTTTGGCTTTGAATATCCAGAAGACAAACTGCTGACATTGGCAGCTGCCGTAAAGAAGATGGTGGATGACAAGTCGAAATATACTGACTGGGCCAATCGTTCTGACATCAAGGCTGAGTTGCAAATGGACTTGATTCTGATATTGGCAGAACATGGTTATCCTCCTGTACCACAGGATGAGGTGTTCAAGGAAATCTTTGAGCAGGCAGAGAACTTTAAGAAATATGAGCAGAAAGATGACTCTAAGGAGAATAAGTCTGTTATGCTTTACAAACTGGAGAATGTGGAGGATGACCGCGATGTGCGCAACCTCATCTTCAATCGCTTGCACATGGATGTATCTGTTAGCGATGGTGAATTGCAACGGGAGGTTATCGAATTCTATGGCGAACGTTATCCTGATATGTCGCTCAATGATTGGCGCCATATCATCGAGGAATATACTCCGATGGTCAGAGATGCTTTGGATCTTAAGGCAAAGGAAGTGTCGTTGCATCCAGACCAATTGGGAATGGCTGCAGAACCATCTATTGAACATGAGGATGAATAGTTTATGAATAGTACAAATGAAATAGAGATGTTCTCACCAGAAGAAATGTTGTCGCCCTTTGAGGTTATCAAAGAGACGGATGGTGAAGGTCGTGAGTGGTGGAACTCGCGTAAGTTAGCTCGACTCATGGGTTACCAGAAGTACTGGAACTTCGAACGGTTGATGGACAAGGTTGCCACCTTCCTACAGCAAGAGAAAGGTTTGGACCTGAAGGAGCACATGGTGGAGATAGAGGAGATGGCGCAACTGAATAACGGTGGCTATCGACAAGTAAAATCCATCAGACTGTCAAGAACTGCCTGTGTGGCAATAGCTTTGAACGCTGACCAGAAGAAACCTATTGTAAAAGCTGCAAAGGAATATTTCACCAGTAAGATGAACGCTCAGGAGCTGGCTACAAGCGTTGAAGGTAATGTGTTAATATA
>JAEEGH010016963.1_pt1 | contig 15610 bp, 10 predicted proteins | sample 9134181 | NCBI WGS metagenome assembly JAEEGH01 (sample SAMN16246544, study PRJNA631951) | gut metagenome | biome: gut microbiome; feature: rumen; material: DP-attached | host: Bos | place: Iran: Karaj | collected 2018-10 | reverse complement strand
CGACGTTATGAACTGCCGCTCCACCGGCTTTGCCATGATATCCTCCGGCAGCGTGCAGGAGGTAATGGACTTGGCGGCTGTGGCGCACCTCTCCGCCATAAAGGCACGGATACCCTTCATCCACTTCTTTGACGGCTTCCGCACCTCTCACGAGATCCAGAAGATCGAAGTGCTCGATTTTGACGATATGGCGAAGCTCGTGGATTATGAGGAACTCAAAAAATTCCGTGACCATGCACTGAACCCCGAACACCCCACGATCCGCCACACCGGCGAGAATGATGACACGTTCTTCCAGCACCGCGAGTCCATCAATGGAGTTTATGCCGCGTTCCCATCTGTCGTGGAGGAGAACATGGCGAAGATATCCGAGATCACCGGCCGCGAATATAAGCTGTTCAATTATTATGGTGCCCCGGACGCGGAGCGAGTCATCGTGGCAATGGGCTCCGTGAGCGACACGATACGCGAGGTCGTTGCGTACCTCAATGAGTGCGGCGAGAAGGTTGGCTTCGTGCAGGTGCACCTGTTCCGCCCGTTCTCGCTGAAGCATTTTGTGACGGCAATTCCAAAAACCTGCAGAATCGTCACTGTAATGGACCGCACTAAGGAACCAGGCGCTTTGGGCGAGCCGCTGTATGAAGATGTTTCTACAGCATTAAAGGAAACCGGACATGATCTAACGATCCTCGGCGGACGGTATGGTCTGTCTTCCAAGGACACGACGCCGGCACAGATCAAAGCCGTGTACGATAATATGGCCGGTGAGAAAAAGAATCACTTTACGGTGGGTATCACAGACGATGTGACATTCCATTCACTGCCGGTTGGTGAAAACATTGTGACCTCCGGAAAGAGCATCATCTCGTGCAAGTTCTGGGGCCTCGGGTCGGACGGCACGGTAGGCGCAAACAAGAACTCGTGCAAGATCATCGGAGACAATACCGACCAGTATGTACAGGCGTACTTCCAGTATGACTCGAAGAAATCCGGCGGCCTGACGCGGAGCCATCTGCGCTTTGGACACGAGCCGATCCTGTCTACATACTATGTCACCATGGCGGATTTCGTCGCGTGCCACAAACAGAGCTACATGCGCAATTACGACATCGTGCGCGAGGTGAAGCCGGGCGGCACGTTTCTGCTGAACACGCGCTGGAAGGGGGAGCAGCTGGAAGCTAATCTCCCGAACCGCGCAAAAAAGCTGTTGGCGGAACGAAACATCAATTTCTACACGATCGACGCCACAGATATCGCGGCCGAGATCGGCCTGGGCAACCGCACGAGCACAGTGCTTCAGGCGGCGTTCTTCAAGCTGGCTGAAGTACTGCCCATAGACGAGGCAGTGGGGTATATGAAGGAAGCGGCGGTCAAAACGTTTGCAAAGAAGGGCGACAAGATCGTGAACATGAACCTCGCGGCGATCGAACGCGGCCTGACCGGCCTCGTGAAGATCAACGTGCCGGCGTCCTGGGCCGATCTTGAGGACGACACGCCCGCGCCTGACCCGTCTCTCCCGCCGTTCGTGCGGGATGTCCTGATCCCGATGAACCGCGCCGAGGGCGACAACATTCCCGTCAGCACATTCCTGCCGTACGCAGACGGAATCATGCCGACAGACACTGCACGGTTCGAAAAGCGCGGTGTGGCAGATAACGTGCCGGTCTGGGACGCCGCAAAGTGCATCGGCTGCAACCGCTGCTCGCTGGTCTGCCCGCATGCGGCGATCCGTCCGTTCCTGTTTACGGAAGAAGAAGCAGATATCGCACCCTGTGAAACAAAACCGGCCATGGGCAAGGGATTTGAAGGACTGCGTTACCGCATCCAGGTAGATGTGCTGGACTGCCAGGGCTGCGGCAGTTGCGTAAACGTGTGCCCCGCGAAAGAGAAGGCACTGTCCATGGTGCCGCTGGACGATGCGCTTGCAGAGCAGGCAAACTGGGACCATTGCCTGACGCTGTCGGAGAAGGCGAATCCGATGAACCGCTTCTCGGCGAAGGGCAGCCAGTACGAGCAGCCGCTGTACGAGTTCTCGGGCGCCTGCCCGGGTTGCGGCGAAACGCCGTACATCAAACTTCTTACGCAGCTGTTCGGCGACCGGCTGTACGTAGCGAACGCCACGGGCTGCTCGCAGGCGTACGGGTTCTATACGCCGTCGTACCCGCAAACTGTGACAAAGCGCGGCTTCGGCCCCGCGTTCACGAACTCGCTGTTTGAGAATAACGCGGAATTCGCTCTGGGCATCGCAATGTCAGCCGAGCAGATGCGCGACCAGGTAAAGATGCATGCGAAGAGCGCAGCGGAGCGCACCTCCGACGGGAAACTGAAAACGGCGCTGGAGGCATGGCTCGACCGCGGAGACGTGGAGGAGGAAACGGTGAAGCTGTCGGACGCGGTGCGTGATGCGCTTGCGGAGACGGCGGAGACAGGCACCGACATCACATTTCTGAAGGAACGGCAGGACGCGCTGACACGCAAGGCTGTGTGGATGGTCGGCGGCGACGGATGGGCGTACGACATCGGATACGGCGGCCTTGACCACGTACTGGCGACTGGGCGGAACCTGAACGTGCTTGTCATGGACAACGAGCTGTACGCGAACACGGGCGGGCAGTCGTCGAAGGCAACGCCGACGGGGGCTTCGGTTCAGTTCGCTGCGGCCGGAAAGGAGACGCCGAAGAAGGACCTTGGCCTCATTCTCTCCACCTATGGCTACATCTATGTGGCGCAGGTGTGTCTCGGCGCAAATCCTGAGCACCTGATCAAGGCAATGAAGGAAGCGGCCGCGTACAACGGACCGTCGATCGTGATCGCTTATGCGCCGTGCATCAACCACGGGCTCGCGAAGGGCATGGCGAAGGCGATGGACGAGGGCAAGGCAGCGGTGGAATGTGGGTTCTGGCCACTGTACCGCTACAACCCCGACGTGGAGAAGGCTGGTGGAAACCCGTTCTCGCTCGACTCTGGAGAGCCGAATGGCAAACTGCGGGAGTACATGATGGGTGAGACCCGGTTCGCAAGTCTTACGCGCACGTTCCCCGACCGCGCTGAGCGTCTCTTTGCCGACGCCGAGGACTATACCGCGCGCCGCTACGCGAAGTATAAGAGACTGGCGGGGAAAGAATAAAAAGTGTCATTCTGAGCACACAGCGAGTCGAAGAATCTAAAACAGCAAAAATGAGCCGGGAGGACAAAACCCTCCCGGCACTTTGTTCATAGTACCAAAACAAAAAACAGCCACCCGATTGAATGACTGTTTTTTCTGGTGCGCGAGGCGGGACTTGAACCCGCACGCCCGGAGTGAGCACTAGAACCTGAATCTAGCGAGTCTGCCAATTCCACCACTCGCGCATTTCTGAAAGCTTGATAATCATAACACCGGGAATTGTGCTTGTCAAGTTTTTTCTTGTCTTGTTTTCAGGAAAAAAACATGGTAAGATAACCGCAAATTATGGTATCTGAAAATCAGATTCTGCGGTTTAAAATAATAGTTAATAACATTCCAAAATGAGAGGGGAAGCATCGAACAATGTTCGATGAGTGATTCGATGGAATTTCAGGCGCTGTTAAACAAAATGGTGGTCTTTGTTGTGCTGATGGTGATCGGGTATTATCTGGCCAGAAAAGGTATCGCCGGAAAAGAGTTTACCAAAACAGCAAGCAGTCTGGTACTGAATGTGTTCATGGTCGGCACGATTCTGAGCTCCATGCTCTCAACGGACCGTTCTATGAGCTTCGGCAATGTGATGGAGATCCTCTTTCTGACTTCTGTTACAGAAGTAGTCGGGTTTGTGATCGGCTATTTCGTCGTCAAAATCATTCCGGTTGAAAAAGAGAGAAGACCGGCGTTCGAGATCCTGATCTCCCTGGGCAACACCATGTTTGTAGGCCTCCCGATAGCACAGGTCCTGTTCGGCTCCAAGGCTGTTTTCGTTCTCGCCATTTCGTGCATACCCTTCAATGTGATCCTGTTTACCTACGGCGTGTGGAGAATGAAGAGCGGCCAGGGCGGTGGCACGATCAGCCTCAGAAACATTTTCAGCATTCCGCTGATTACGACGATCACCGGTCTGCTGCTGTTCTTCATTGGCTTTCAGCCGCCAGCTGTTCTGTCAGGGCTGCTGTCCACACTCAGCGGTGCCACGATGCCGATGTCGATGCTGGTGATCGGCACATCGCTCGGAACGGTTGGACTTCTGGACGCGTTTAAAGACGGAAGACTGGCAGCGGCCAGCGCGTTTCGTCTATTGGTTATTCCGACGGTCACATTTCTTGTTCTGAGGCTTATGACGTCTGACCCGGAACTGGTGATGATCTGCACCATCATAGCCGGATGTCCCAGCGCGATCATCGTATCCATTCTTTCCATCCAGTACGGCGGTGATGGTATCTTTTCTTCACAGACGGTCCTGCACAGCACCGTTTGCTCTATCGTCACCATGCCCGTTATCATACGGATCTTTTCTTCGATTCTCGGAATCTGACAGCACCGGAGGTATCATTCATGCATATTCCATCTTCTGAAAGTCAGAAACTTGAAATCGAACCATTCGCTGATGCTCTTCTGCGATCCGGAAGAAGCGGCGCTTACGATGCCGGACACTGGATTTATGTTCCGGACTATTATACCGAATACCGGTATGTTCTGGGAACGAAAGGAAAGCGCCCGCTCATCTGCATCGGAATCAATCCCTCAACGGCGGAGCCGGACAACCTTGATAATACGCTGAAATCGGTCTCGCGGATCGCGGACGCGAACGGGTTTGACTCCTGGATCATGTTTAACGTCTATGCGCAGCGAGCAACGAGGCCGGACGATATGGACCTGAACTGCAACGAAGAACTGCATCGGGAAAACATGGCTGCGTTCTCGTATATTGTGCGGGAAGCTGCAAAAGAGAACAGCACGCCCATGATTTGGGCTGCGTGGGGAGCCATTATTGAGAAAAGAGCATACCTCGCCGACTGTGTGCGGGATATGATTGAGATCGGGAAACAATATGCCGCTGAGTGGGTCTGTGTAGGGAAGTGCTCGGTGAAAGGCCATCCGCATCATCCTCTGTATTTGAAGAAGAATGAATTGATTTGCGAATTCCCTGTGGAGGAGTATTTGAAACTGCTATGAAAACGATCAAAGTGGCTGTCTGCCAGATCCTTACGGAACTGAAGTACGAAGAAACAATGAAAAAGGCGGAGCAGATGGTGCGTGAAGCGGCGGGCGCCGGTGCGGAGATCGTAGTGCTGCCCGAGATGTACTACTGCCCCTACTCCGGGAAGTATTTCAGGCAGGTTGCAGAAGAGGGATATCAGGACTCTCTGGTCCGGGAAGCCGGCTGGGCAAAAGACAATCATGTGATGCTGATCGGAGGTTCCATTCCGGAGCTGGAAAACGATGTGCTTTACAACACGTGCTATGTGTTTGATGGATCCGGACAGCTGATCGCAAGTCACAGGAAAGTGCATCTGTTCGATGTTGATCTGCCCGGCATGCGTTTTCGGGAATCAGACACGTTCGATCCGGGTAATGAGATCACGGTGTTTGATACACAGTATGGGAAGATGGGCGTCGCGATCTGCTTTGACGTTCGGTTTCCGGAACTGTTCCGTGCCATGGCAAAACGCGGCGCTGAAGTGATCTTCCTTCCCGCACAGTTCAACATGAAGACCGGACCCGCCCATTGGGAATTGTCCCTTCGCGCACGGGCGGTGGATAACGAAGTGTTTTTCATCGGTGCGTCCGCTGCTCGCTATAATGGATTCTCGTATGAATGCTGGGGTCATTCCATGGTGGTAGACCCGTTCGGCATCGTGCTGGCGGAAGCTGATGAGACGGAACAGATCATCTATGCGGAACTGGATCTCGACAGAATAAACGAAGTAAGACAGCAGTTGCCCACTTTCCTGCATCTGCGGGAAGAGCTTTATGCCGTAGCAAAATAACAGGAGGAAAAAGCAATGAAAATGGACCTTCAGACGATCATGAAAGCGCGCGGTGCCTGGAGAACGTTCAACAGCAACCATCCGAATTTCAGACCGTTTCTAAATGATGTGGCAAATCGCGGCATCAAAGAGGGAACGCAGATCACCATTACCGTACAGTACCCGGACGGTTATACGATGAACTGCGGGCTTAAGGCAAAAGATTCCGATGTAGACATGTTTGAGATGTTCCGGAGCCTGTAAACAAGCGCTTGCATTGCCGGGGCAAATCATGTATAATACGTGCTGTTCTCGGCAATGCCGGCAATTTATGGAGGGTTACCGAAGCGGTCATAACGGGGCGGTCTTGAAAACCGTTAGGGCGAAAGTCCACGCGGGTTCGAATCCTGCACCCTCCGCCACAGAAAAGAAGTCCTGGCCCTCTGGGGTACAGGGCTTTTTCTTTTCTATGAGGAAGAAGCAATGATGAAGAAGTATTTTGATATTCACGAACCGGGTTACAACATCCGATGCAAGCTGATGTATGAGGACAATGTGCGGAATATCCGTAAAGTTGTGCTTTACTGCCACGGGTTTACCGGCCATAAGGATACGCTTTCCGCTGAGCGCTTTGCAAACTATCTGCTGTCCAAGTATAAGGGATATGGGGTGCTGGTGTTCGACTGGCCGTGTCATGGCGATGATGTGCGGAAGAGGCTCTGCCTCGCGGACTGTGACAGGTATCTGACTATCGTGACGGGCTATACAGCGGACAGCTTTGCGCCGGAAACCATCAGCGTATGCGCAACGAGCTTCGGCGCGTATCTTGTGCTGAAATATCTGCTGGAGCACGGAAATCCTTTCAACAGGATCACGTTTCGCAGCCCGGCAGTCTGCATCTATGAATCCATGATCCATGCGATCATCACGACGGAGGAGATGGAACTCATTGAGAGAGGAAAAGATGTGGAGGTCGGATTCGACCGCAGGATCCGCATCAGCAAAGCGTTCCTGGAGGAACTGAGGGAAAATGATATTATGTCTGCTGACTTTATCGCGTACGCAGATGACATCATGATCGTGCATGGAACGAAGGATGAGATCGTGCCGTTTGACGCTGTGAGATCATTTGCGGAAGAAAACGTGATCGAGTTTCTCCCTGTGCTGAATGCTGACCACCGGTTTATCGACCCAACATTGATGAATCTCGCTGTGAGCCGTATGGCCGCTTTTCTGGCGGAACAGGCGGGTTAAGCGATGAACAGGAGGAAAAAAACCTGGATCGCGGTCATTCTGTTGTTTCTCATTTTTCTGCTGGCAGCGCTGATCCTGCTCCGCATGATCAGACAGCATACGGAGATAGTTCCGGCTGCGGAAACAGAAATTGAAACAGAAACAACGCCGTCAGTGGAACCGGCAGCTCCGGAACCAGAAGAAGTGGCAGCAGCGTCGGATACTGAGACACAGGAGCAGGCTGAAGTTTTTCCTGTAAAAGAACCGCGCTCACTCCGGGAAGTGGCCCTTTCGGATAGAGATCTTGACCCGGCGCTGTTTGAAGAGGCGGAGGAACAGGGAACGGTCAGCATCGTTGACTATATCACAAGGGACTATTACTGTGATGAGTACTACGATATCCGCAAGCAGATGGCAGTGTATCTGCCGTATGGTTATAATGAGGAGCAACGGTACGATGTACTGGTGCTGCTGCACTGCGGCTGGGCGGACTACCGGTTCTGGCTTGTGAATGAACGGGATTACTGTACCCCGGAGGGAGAAACAAAACCGGTATACGTGAAGAATATGCTGGACAATATGATCCAGCAGGGATATTGCCGGCCGCTAATCGTTCTGGCGCCCTGCTGTTATCTGTATGACAATACACCAAACGCAAACGGAAATCTCTTTGAGTATGAGCAGATGAAATTGGAAGTGGGCGAGGATCTTCTGCGCTTTGCGGCGGAAAACTATGCCACCTGGGCCGAAAACGGTTCACGGGAGGCGCTGACGGAAGCCAGAGAGCATGTCGGATTTTTCGGGGCGAGTTTTGGCGCGTATATGAATTATATCAGCATCATCGGGCCGAATTTTGATCTTGCCGCGAATTTTGCGTTTACCGGTGGAGGCGCCGTCGAACGCGGTTATCTTTTGAATACTTGGACAGAAAAAGGTACACGCAATTTCCCACTAAATTGCCTGTATATCGTGGAAGGCGAGTACGATGACCGAGCGGTTCCGGAAGCCTCTTTTTATACGCTGCTGCAAAGCGGAGAACCGTTTTCAGAGAGCAACCTTCACTATACGATGGTAGCCGGCAGCGGTCATGTGGATCACACCTATCTAGTCGCGCTCTTTAATACGCTGCAGCTTTTTTTTCGGCAGTGATCGGCTTTTTTTGCTTGCACTTCGCCCTAGAAGGGACTATAATATTTGGGCATTTTTTAGGGAACACGATTCCTGTGGATCAATATTTGGATAACAATTTGTTTATGATAGACGGAGGAAACAGAATATGGCTAAAAAGCAGTTTAAAGCGGAATCCAAACGCCTGCTGGACCTGATGATCAACTCGATCTATACCAATAAGGAGATCTTTCTGCGAGAGCTGATTTCCAACGCGTCGGACGCTATCGACAAGCTTTGCTATTTGTCGCTGACGGAAGAGGCCGTGGAAATGAGCCGCGAGGATTTCCGTATCGATCTCATCCCGGATAAAACCGCCCGCACGATCACGGTACGTGATAACGGAATCGGCATGACGATGGACGAAGCGGAAAAGAATCTCGGCGTCATCGCAAAGTCTGGGTCTTTCCAGTTCAAAGGTGAGATGGACAGCGACAAAGCGGTGAACGAAGATCTTTCAATCATCGGTCAGTTCGGCGTCGGCTTTTATTCCGCTTTTATGGTGGCGGATGAAGTCACTGTTATTTCCAGAAAGTACGGAGAAGAGGAAGCCGTGTGCTGGAACAGCAAAGGCGCGGATGGATACACGGTCTCTGCCTGTGAGAAGGATACTGTTGGCACCGATGTGATCCTGCACCTGAAGCCAGATACAGAGGATGAGATCTTCGGCTCGTATCTGGAGACCTGGAAGATCAAGGCGCTCGTTAAGAAGTATTCCGACTATGTACGCTGGCCCATCAAGATGGACATCGACCATCAGGAGCGCTTCGAGACTGGCGAGACCGATGATGAGGGCAATCCAAAGTATGATTACCGGATGGTCACCGAGAATGAAACGCTCAACAGCATGATCCCCATCTGGCAGCGCAGCAAGAGCGAGCTGACGGATGAGGACTGCATTGCGTGGTATCACGAGAAACACCTGGGAGTTAAAGATCCCTGCGCCGTCGTGCGTATCAATGCCGAAGGCGCTGTGAGCTATAAAGCCATGCTTTTTGTACCGGGAGAGGAGAACAAAGAACTCTATACCAGCGACAGAAAAAGCGGCATCACGCTGTACTGTAACGGCGTTATGATCATGGAGAACTGTGACAAGATCGTTCATGATTATTTTGACTTTGTGAAAGGCGTGGTTGATTCTCCGGACCTTTCGCTGAACATCTCCCGCGAGATCCTGCAGCATGACCGCCAGCTGAAGCTGATCGGACAGAATGTGGAAAAGCGCGTCAAAGGCGAGCTGGAAAAACTCATGCGGGAAGACAAGCCGAAATACGAGGAGTTTTTCAAAAATTACGGCACGGATATCAAATGCGGCATCTGTGACGAGTATGGCAGATACAAGGAATTCCTGCGCGACCTTCTGATCTTCCATACTGCCGACGACCGACAGGTCACACTGAAGGAATATGTGGAGAATATGCCCGAAAGCCAGAAGAGCATCTATTATGCCAGCTCCGACAGTCTGAAGCATGCTATGGCGCTTCCGCAGTGTGAAGAGGTGCGTAAGCGCGGTTACGAACTGTTGTACCTCACAAGCCCATTGGATGAGATGGTGCTGGAAGCGCTCCGTGAACAGAACGGAAAGAACTTCTGCAACGTTGCCACCGACGATCTCGGATTCGATACCGAAGAGGACAAAAAAGCGGCCGAAGAACGTGATATTGAGAATAAGGACCTGTTGGACCTTGTAAAGGAAGCGGTAGGGGAAGGTCTTACGAAAGCAAAACTTTCGGATAAGCTGGCGTCCCGCCCCTGTGCGCTTTCCACGGAAGGCGGCATTACGCTGGAGATGGAACGCTATTTCCGCCACGGTCCCAGCGCAGAACTGCGCGAGATCAAAGCAAACCGTGTGCTGGAACTGAACCCGACGCATTCCGCTTTTGCAGCGCTGAAAGAAGCGTTTGAAAACGATGATAAGGAAAAGGCAAAAAAACTATCGCAGATCCTCTATGCGCTGGCAGAACTTACAGCCGGTGTGGAAGTAGAAGATCCCGCGGTATTTACCGACCTTGTAAGCGAATTGTTCTGATTACAGAAACGCAGGAGACCTATGAAGAAACGATTGGGCATATACATTCACATACCCTTTTGTGCCAGCAAATGCTCCTACTGTGATTTCTATTCCCTTGCCGGATGCGAAAAGCAGATGCCGGAATACCAGGAGGCACTGATTTCACATCTGCGAGAATCCGCGCACGGCATTAAGAACTACGAGGTGGATTCCGTCTATTTCGGAGGCGGAACGCCGAGTTACTATGGCGCGGAACGGATCCTGGAGCTGTTTGATACCCTGAAGCTGAACGGCAATGTCCGCATGGATGCCGAGGTCACGGTCGAGTGCAACCCCGACAGCATGGACCTGAAGGAACTTCGGCAGTTACGGGAGGAGGGGATCAACCGGCTCTCCATCGGTGTACAGTCGACCGACAACGACCTGCTGAAGCTGATCGGTCGCCGGCATGACTGGCATCAGGCACAGGACGCGTATGCCAACGCCCGCAAAGCAGGGTTTGACAATATTTCCCTTGATCTGATGTACGGGCTTCCGAGCCAGTCGAAGAGCGAGTGGGCCAACAGCCTGGGAAAGATCGTGGAACTGCAGCCGGAGCATATCTCCTGTTATGCGCTGAAGCTGGAAGAAGGAACAAAAATGTATCGGGATTACCGAAATTCGCCGCTTCTTCCCACAGACGATGAGCAGGCGGATATGTACTCTTTTGCCGCGGAAATGCTGGAACGATATGGCTATAAGCAGTATGAGATCTCCAACTTTGCCGCGCCGGGGTTTGAGTCGCGCCATAACCTCAAGTACTGGCAGTTGGAGGATTATATGGGGTTCGGCCCCGGTGCGCACTCCTGTATCGGAAACCTGCGCTACAGTTTTGTGAAGGATCTTCGGAAATATGTGTATGGCGTGAACCGGAAGATCAGCATCATTGATGAGTATGAAGAGATCGACACGCTGGAACGCTCCGTTGAGTACCTGATGCTCGGCATGCGCACCAAACGGGGGATTTCCGAGCAGGAATACAGAACAAAATGCCAGAGTGACTGGAAACCGATCTGCCGGGCGCTGTGCGCGTTTCGGGAAAAGGGCTGGGCATTGGAAGAAGAGGGAAGATGGCACTTTACTGTTCCCGGCTTTCTGATCTCCAACACGCTGATCGGTATCCTGCTGGAAGCGCAGGCTTCCGCACGCTTTGATACAACACCCTGGATGCAGCGCCCGGATCGGGAGGAAAAGAAGATTCCACTGCCAAAAGGGGAAGAGGAACTGTTTCAGGAGCTGTACGAAAACAAAACCAGAAACGAGCGGCATAATCACTAAATGAAGAAACAGAAAGCAACGGAAACAAAACCGGGAAAGAAAAAGTGGAAGATCTTTCTTGGCGTAGTGCTGGGCCTGGTCATCGTGCTGAGCTGCCTTGCCGTTTACGGCGGATACCGGGCGGCAAACAGCGTGGTGAATCTTCCGAATCTGTCCTATTGCGGGATCGATGTAGGAAGAATGACAAAACAGGAGACCGCTGAAGCGCTGCGTAAGGCCGGTACCGACAGACTGGCGGAAACACCCTTGCGCGTCACCCTTCCTCTGCGCAGTTCTCTGGAGATCGACCGGATGAAAGCAGGTGCCGTTCTGCTGGCGGATGACGCAGCTGAAGCGATCTTTCAGTTTGGGCACAGCGGCAACTGGGTCGCAGATCTTTCCGCGTATCTCCATGCGTTGTTTGTGCCGCAGAACCTGACGGCTGCGGAATATGCCCTGAATGAGCCTTACCTCGCAGAAAAGATCCATGCTGCCGGGAAACAGCTGCGTGAAAACACAGCAGACACGGAAATCCATGTTATGATACGTCCGGAACCTGCTGAAACAGAAGAGAATGAGGCAGAAGCTGAGGAAACGGATACGGAGGAGAGAGAAGAAAAAGAAGAGGTCTTTCAGCCGATGATCCGGCTCCAAAAAGGCGCCGGCGAGCTTACGCTGAATGAAGACGGACTTCTGACTGCGATCAAAAAAGCATTGATTGCAAATGAGCAGGAGATTGTTTATAATGAGCTGCAGGGCAGCCTCCGCATGCCGGATTTTCAGGCACTGTATGAAAGCCTGTACGCGGAACCGCAGGACGCGGAGTATGATGATGCCTTTCAGGTGATCGATGAGACTGTCGGATGCAGTTTTCCGGTCGACGAAGCCGAATCTCTGTGGACGAAAGCTGAACCGCTGGCAATCGTAGAGATCCCGCTGGAAGTGACGATGCCTGCTGTAACGGGAGATGAACTGCGGGCTCGTCTGTACCGCGATCTTCTCGGAACGAGGACGACAGAATTTCAGTGGAGTTCCGATAACAGGATCCGGAATATTCAGCTTGCCGCTGAAAAGTTGAACGGACTGATCCTGATGCCAGGGGAGATGCTCTCATATAATGAAGCAGTCGGGCAGCGGACGACCGAAGCCGGTTTTCTTCCTGCTGCGGCGTATGCCGACGGAGATGTGGTGGAAGAAGTGGGAGGCGGTATCTGCCAGGTCTCTTCCACGCTGTACTGCGCTTCGATGCTTGCACAGCTGACAACAGTCAGCCGGGCGTGTCATTATTTCCGGGTCAGTTATCTGCCGATGGGATATGACGCGACCGTAAGCTGGACGAAACCGGATCTGAAGATCCGGAATGACAGGACATATCCCGTGAAGATCCAGACAGATGTTAACGTAGATGCGCGGTCACTGACTGTTTCTTTCCTGGGAACCGATGAAGACGGGTCCTATGCGGAACTTGACAATCACTGGTTCGATATTTTTGACGAGGAATACACAACAGTCTCCATCGGATGGGGATGCAACACGTATATCAATATCTTTGACGCGTCAGGCAATCTGATCCGGACAATCGAACAGCCTTATTCCGTATACTATAAACATCCGGAAGACATCGAATGGCCGGAGGAAAAACTGGAAGCAGACGCACGGGCGGCTCTGGAAGAAGCTTTGGCAAACGGAACCGCGGTTATTATCGGATAAGAATACATTTTTGGAGGAACGCACAGCATGAAAGACACATTTTTCATTACCACACCGATCTATTATCCGTCGGACAAACTGCATATCGGACACACTTACTGCACGGTTGCTACCGATACATTTGCCCGCTATAAGCGCCTCTGCGGTTATGACGTAATGTTCCTGACCGGCACTGACGAGCATGGACAGAAGATCGAAGAAAAGGCAAAAGAAGCCGGCGTTACACCGCAGGCATTTGTTGACAGGATTGTGACCGGCGAAGGCGGCATTCTGGATCTGTGGAAGCTGATGAATATTTCAAACGACCGTTTCATCCGCACGACTGATGATTACCATGTCACCGCGATCCAGCGTATCTTCCGAAAAATGTATGAAAACGGAGATATTTATAAAGGCGCTTATAAAGGAAAGTACTGCACACCGTGCGAGAGCTTCTGGACTGAGAGCCAGCTTGTGGACGGGAAATGCCCTGACTGCGGACGACCTGTCCATGATGCGGAAGAAGAAGCATATTTTTTCCGCCTTTCCAAATACGCAAAGCCTGTACAGGAACTGCTGGAGACCGGCACGTTCCTAGAGCCCGCTTCCCGCGTCAACGAGATGATCAACAATTTTATCAAACCCGGACTTGAGGATCTCTGCGTTTCCCGCACAAGCTTCAAATGGGGCATCCCGGTCGATTTTGATCCGGGTCACGTAGTATATGTCTGGGTTGACGCGCTTTTCAACTATGCGACAGCACTGGGATACATGAATGATCGTTATGATGATTTCGATCACTACTGGCCGGCAGTCCACATTGTGGGCAAAGAGATCGTCCGCTTCCACTCGATCATCTGGCCTGCCATGCTGATGAGCGTCGGCGTGCCTCTGCCCAAGAAGGTCTATGGCCATGGCTGGCTGATCATCGACGGTGGAAAGATGTCGAAGTCGAAGGGTAATGTGGTCGATCCGTATCTGCTGGCAGACAAATTCGGTGTTGACGCGCTGCGTTTTTTCCTGTTGCGTACCTTCCCGTTCGGATCCGACGGCAACTTCTCCAATGAGCTGCTGATCTCTACCATCAACACCGATCTCGCGAACGTGTTCGGCAACCTTGTATCCCGCACGACTGCCATGACCGAAAAATACTTCGGTGGCATTGTTCCTGCGGATCGGGAAGCTGATCCGATGGATGATGAGCTGATCGCTATGATCCGGAGCACACGCGACGCGTATCAGAAGCAGATGGATGTTTTCCAGCCGCATTTGGCACTGGACGAAGTGTTTAAACTGATTTCCCGCGCAAACAAATACATTGATGAAACATCGCCGTGGATCTTGGCGAAAGAGGAAGAAAAGAAAGCGCGGCTTGGCGCTGTTCTCTATAATCTTCTGGAAGCGCTCCGCGTCTCGCTGATCCTGCTTACACCGTTTATGCCGGAAAGCTGCGGGAAAGCCTTTGCGCAGATCGGCACATCCGCTGACGCCGTTTCCTGGGAAGCTGCCTCCGTTTATGGCGTTCTCCCTGCCGGTACGAAGGTCGTGAAAGGGGAGACGCTTTTCCCGCGCATCGACGCTAAAAAGATGCTGGAAGAGCTCGACGCAGTGATGGAGGAACAGAAAAAAGCTGCCGCACAGAAAGCGGAAGCAAAAACAGAGCTTCCGGTAACCAACGCCAAACCGGTCCTGTCCAATATCCCGATCGATGACTTCGCGAAATCGGATATGCGCGTAGTAAAGATCCTTTCCTGCGAAGCCGTTGAGGGCTCCAAAAAACTGCTTAAGTTTAAGTTGGACGATGGTACGGGTACACCGCGGCAGATCCTCTCCGGGATCCATGCCTGGTATGAGCCGGAGCAGCTCGTCGGCAAAAAGGCAGTAGCGATCCTGAATCTTCCCGACCGCAAAATGATGGGCCATGATTCCAACGGCATGCTTCTTTCCGCCGTGCTGGAAAAGGATGGAAAAGAGGATCTGCATCTGATGATCCTCGATGATTCCGTCCCCGTCGGCGCTCAGGTCTGCTGAAAGCACCCATAATTATGAAAAACGAACAAAGGAAAGTCTCTGAGCGGGCTCCTTTGTTCGTTTTTTTTTAGGTTTCCATAAAATTTTTCTTAAACGTAAAAATAACTATTGCAATTTGACTTTTTTTGTCGTAATATTGTAACCAAGTTATGTAACTTGTTTTGTCATAGCCAGGAGGAAGAGAAAGATGAAGAAAAAACTGGAACGCATTGTTCTGCTTGTTTGCATCGCTGCTATGCTGGCGGGCTGCCTCGGAATGTCGGC
>JAEEGH010016961.1_pt1 | contig 15611 bp, 15 predicted proteins | sample 9134181 | NCBI WGS metagenome assembly JAEEGH01 (sample SAMN16246544, study PRJNA631951) | gut metagenome | biome: gut microbiome; feature: rumen; material: DP-attached | host: Bos | place: Iran: Karaj | collected 2018-10 | reverse complement strand
AGCTACACTGCCTTTGAGGTCTATGGGAATGTATATGTTGAAACAAACCCCAAAGAACTTGTTGACCTTGAAGTTCGGATAGTTCCAACCGAACGCGAAGCCACCTACAATGTGTACAAAACAACCGACACACCTCAAAAATGCGGAGAATGGCGTTTTGTAACCGATCGTTCCAAAGCCAAGTTCGTTATCCGTTATGTCAATGACCGGGAAGATTGTCGCATTTGGTTTACCAACGACAGGAGCAAAGCAGGATTTTAAGCTAGTTTGTTGCAGATTATTTTCCTATCTTTGCCACACTATTAAACATTAACATAATGAATAAACTGCAACCTGTTCAACCTATTTCGGTTGACAACATTAAGACAAAAATCTACGAATTTCGTGGGCAAAAAGTTATGCTTGACAGAGACTTAGCTGCGTTATACCAAGTAGAAACCAAAAGATTAAACGAAGCGGTAAAACGAAACATTATGCGTTTCCCTGCTGATTTTATGTTCCAATTAAATGATTCTGAGTTTCAAAATTGGAAGTCGCAATTTGCGACATCCAATTCTATAAAAATGGGAGCAAGAAAAAAGCCATACGCATTTACTGAACTTGGAATAGCAATGCTGAGTTCGGTTCTTTCTTCTGAAATTGCAATTCAGGTTAACATACAGATTATGAGGGCATTTGTAACATTAAAGAAATCGCTAACCTCAAAAGAAATTGTACTTAAATTTGAAAACATTGACCTCCGATTTCAATCTTTACACGAGTACCTTGAAAATATTTTAACCACTCAAAACGACATAAACGATGACACAGCAGCACAATTGGAACTGATAAATCAAACCCTTGCAGAATTGCAAGCAGAAAACACCATACGAAAAGAATTTGCCGAACGGAAACCTGTTGGGTTTAAGATTGAGAAATGAACAACTGCATTCTTGTGATTAAAAATACCTTGCGAAAATATCAAAATTCTGGTATTAAGAATTTCGGTTGTAAACTTTTTCGCATTGCTTTTTTCGTTTTGTAAACGTTGGCTTTTATTGCATTTTTTTTACTTTTGAAAAAATTCACAAATGAAGAAACTTTTTGGTTTTTTGGCATTGTTTATCAGTTGCTTGTCGTATTCTCAGGAAAAAGACGGCGGACTGGTATTAGATATAGAACGTGCGTTAGGAAACAGCGAAACCTTTAACAATCCTCTGTTTGCAGGTGATTATCCCGACCCGAGCATTTTGGTTGACGGCGACACGTATTATATTGTTCATTCGTCGTTTGAATACTATCCAGGACTGACAATTTGGTCGTCGCACAATTTAAAAGACTGGATTCCCGTGCAAAGTCCGCTCACAAAATATGTTGGCTCCGTATGGGCTCCTGATTTTGTGAAATACGATGGAAAGTATTATATTTATTTCCCTGCTGGTACAACGAACTACGTGATTTGGGCTGATTCCATAAAGGGGAAATGGTCCGAACCGATTGATTTGCACATTGGCGGCATCGATCCAGGTCACATAACCGACGGGAAAGGTCGGCGGTATTTGTATTTCAGCAACGGTGGATATATTCAGCTGACAAAAGACGGTCTTGCCACAAAAGGCGAATACAAACACGTGTACGATGGTTGGGAAATTCCCCGCGAATGGTCAATTGAATGTTTTTGTATGGAAGGACCAAAACTGACAAAACACGACGATTATTATTATTTGACGGTTGCCGAAGGAGGAACGGCTGGTCCTGCAACAGGACACATGGTGATTTCAGCACGTTCCAAGTCGCCGCTCGGACCATGGGAAAATTCGCCGTACAACCCGATTCTTCGTGCAAAATCATCTCACGAAAATTGGTGTTCTATAGGACATGCTACACCTTTTGCCGATAAAAACGGCGATTGGTGGATGGTGTTTCATGGCTACGAAAACGGACATTACAATATGGGGCGGCAAACTTGCCTTGCTCCTATAGAATGGACACAAGACGGTTGGTGGAAACTTCCCGACGGTTATACTGTGGAAAAGTCTTTCGACATGAACATCAAACAATATGGCGTTAGAATACCGCAAGAGAACAACATTCGTCCCAAATTATTTCATTTTTGGAAAGAATACGACATTTCCCGATTTACTGAAATTGGCAACAAATTCATTGTAAATGGCAAAGGAACCGACGTTGTTTCGAGCAGTCCTTTGCTACATACTCCATCAAATCATTCCTATGAATGTTCGGTGGAAGTGGAAATTGACGGAGACGCCATTGCGGGATTGTTACTATTTTACAACGAAAAAGCATATTCGGGCATTTTGGCTGATAAGTCGGACGTGCTTTCAAACCTGCGTGGATGGCAGTTCCCCACGGAAACCAACGTACACAAACGTCATGTATTTCTCAAATTGAAAAATTACGAAGATGTGGTGGATATGTATTATAGTTTAGACGGGAAAAATTGGACGAAAACGACCAATTCGTTCGACATTTCTGGGTATCACCACAATGTTTTAGGCGAATTCTTAGCGGTCCGAATCGCCCTTGTTTCTATTGGCGAGGGTTCCGTTACATTCAAGGATTTCAATTATCAACCAATTGAATAATGTAAACTATGATAAAAAATGATGCGACTTCGGTGTTTTTGCGAGACTGTATGTTTAGACTTTCCTCCAAAGAATGGAATTCTATGTCATCACAAATTGTGACGACATCATTTTCAAAATGTCCAAAGTTAAGATTGAGAAATGAACAACTATGTTTTTTAGAACACTTTCAACTCTCTTTGCAACCGAGTTGCAGAAAATCTGTTGTAAGTTTGCCGTATAAACAGATGACAAAATGAGTGCAATAATAACAGCATTGTTGATTCCATTAGCGGGAACGGTTTTAGGTTCCGCTTTTGTGTTTTTTATGAAGAACGAAATACCCGAACTGTTTCAGAAAATCTTGTTGGGATTCGCTTCGGGCGTGATGGTTGCCGCTTCGGTGTGGTCGCTTTTGATTCCTGCTATCGACATGGGCAGCGTGTGGCCCGTGGTTGTTGGTCTGCTGGGCGGATTTGCATTCCTGTTGCTTATCGACTACATTACGCCGCATATTCACCCTAAAGGCGGACACGAAGGTCCGCAAAGCCATCTGTCGCGGACAACAATGTTGGCTCTGGCGGTTACAATCCACAATTTTCCCGAAGGAATGGCAGTGGGTGTGGCTATTGCCGGCGCAGCAACGGCAGACTTCAGCACGGCGAGTGCCATTGCGCTTGCCGTGGGTATTGCTATACAAAACATTCCCGAAGGAGCAATCATTTCCATGCCGCTCCGTAGTGCGGGAAACAGCCGCTTAAAATCATTCGCCATAGGCAGTCTGAGCGGCGTGGTGGAACCTGTGGGCGGAGCTTTGGTGCTTCTGCTTGCATCGGCGGCAACCGCCACTATGCCATATCTGCTTCCGTTTGCCGCAGGTGCAATGCTCTACGTGGTTATTGAAGAACTGATTCCCGAAGCTTCACAAGGCGAACATTCCAACGTGGCGACCATCGGTTTCGCCATCGGATTTGCCATGATGATGGTGCTCGACGTGGTGATGGGGTAATACAAGTCATACGTATATAAAACTGTGTGAGGGTAGGGGAAAACATAGTTACACTGTCCCTAACCCTCAAATCCTCATTTTTAGGGATTGTATGCCTTTTTTGTTTCATATTCCTTTGCACAGTCAAAATAAAAATGTGTAAAGGTAGTAAACAATAATTTTATAATAATATGAAACAGAGTAAGTTAAAAGTTTTGATTTTGGGTGCCGTGGCAGTATTGGCAATGGCATCGTGTGACAAAAAAAATGACAACAAAAAAGATGATGTTGTCGAAGCAGCCAACATTGAATATTCGTCAAAAAATGCGAATAGTTGGCACAATTATATGAATAATGTAGCCGCTTTGCTTAAAGCTGACGCAACCGCGCTCTACACTTCGTGGGCAACAGCCTACAACGACGGTGAGGCGTTCGCAACCACGTTTAAGTCGCACAATTCGTCGTACAAAACGGCATTGAACTGCGTCGAACAAATTCTTGAAGGCTGTCAGGATATTGCCAGCGAGGTTGGTACGGCAAAAATTGGCGACCCGTACGATTTGTACCAATCGGGAAAAACAACCGAAGCGCTTTATGCAGTGGAATCGTGGTATAGTTGGCACTCGCGCGACGACTACACCAACAACATTTATTCCATTCGCAACTCGTACTACGGAAGCCTTGACGGAACACCAGCCGAAAATTCGTTGTACAATTTGATTTCGGCGAAAAACGCTGATTTGCACAACGAGGTTGTTTCCGCAATTTCGGGTGCGGCTCAGGCAATTCAGGCAATTCCGCAACCATTCCGCAACAACATTAACAGCACAGAAAGCGGCAAGGCAATGGATGCGTGTGCAACTTTGGAGGCAACGCTCGTAAAACTTGAATCGTACATTCAAGAAGAAGCATCAATCAACAGCGACGACATTCTCGACCCAATTGTGACAAACTACGTTGATGTGGTTGTGTTGCCTACCTACAAAGCATTACAAGAAAAAGCAACAGCACTTCAATCTGCAGTGACTGCGTTGAACAACGACCGCACCAGTGCAAATTTCAGCAAAGCCTGCAATGCGTGGTTGGAAGCCCGCGAGCCATGGGAATCAAGCGAGGCGTTCCTGTTCGGTCCTGTTGACGAACTTGGTCTTGACCCCAATATGGACTCATGGCCACTCGACCAAGATGCAATTGTAAAGATTTTGGAATCAGGTAATTACAGTGAAATGAATTGGAGCGACGGCGATTCCGACGAAGCAATTGAAGCGGCACAGAGCGTCCGCGGCTTCCACACGTTGGAATTCTTGTTGTTCAAGGACGGATTGCCAAGAACGGTGGAATAAAACAACGACATTTTGCCTCGCCACTTGGTTAGGCATAAAGGAGAACAGAAAAGGGAAAAATGCGGAGCATTTTTCCCTTTTCTGTTTTTATTCATCATCAATTTGTAGAGACGTAGCGCGCTACGTCTCTACGGAATCACCGTACCGAAACGCTAACCGATTTTCCATCAACAACCACAAAATACACCCCTGCCTTGAGGTTTGCATTTGCGATTTTCTGACCTGAAACGGTTACCACGAATGCTGGTGCTTCGCCGTTTACAAGAATTTGACCATTTACGATTGTAACCGCTGTGGCGTTGGAAACGGCATCTACAGCCAACGTGCCTTCTCCGCCACCTTGAACGCTACCGCCTGTGCCATCTTCGTTTTTAGTTGTGAATGAACCTGCGTATTCTTTAAGAACAGATTTGTTTGATGCCAATGCCTTGAACGAATAACCGTAATCCGACGCTGTTGAAAGACCTGTTACCGTGAATTTGAAGCCTTCCACATCCGATTTTAGTTCGTAACTCTTTGTTGTTGAGAAATCTATGTTTGCCAACTGCCCTTGTGCGTTGAACGTAAGTGTGCAAAATGTTACTCCATTGTTGGAAATTGTAAGCGTGTAGGAATTTGCATTCTCGTTTTTAGGCATTGAAAACTCTGCTTCTGTTTTCTCTGGAACCACAGCAACCTCGTCGTTGGTTAATTCCACCGTTTCCGCACCTATGCACTCTATATTTTTAAATGTCCCCCAACAAGCACTTTCTTTATACAAATCTTTGCTCTCGCAAGGGATATACAACGTTCCATTATAATTTTCAAACGAATCTTTGTAGGCTTTAGGTGGATTTGTTGCTAAACAAGTAACCTTTCTAAGATTTGTGCAACCATAAAATGCTTCGTCATAAATTTCTGTCACACTTGCTGGTATCGTTATTGAGGTAAGATTACTAGATTCATCGAATGCATATCCTATTGTAGTTACCGAAAAGGTATATCCTAATCCAGTCACTGTATTAGGAATAATTATCTCTCCTGAATACTCTACCTCACTTGAAGAAGACGTAACAGCAACACTTTTATTATTAAGCACTTTGTAACAAATATTGTTATTTTTGAATTGTAAACCACTTCTTGAAAAATCTAATTCATCTGGAATTATGATAGAAGACAAACCCGTACAACCTTGAAAAGCGTATTTTACTGAAGTAATACTATTAGGTATTGATATCGATGTAACATTAGAACAATTCTCAAAAGCATTATCCTCAATAGATATTACGTTGAATGTGTTTCCTGCTGTAACCGTACTTGGAATAATAACATCACCTGAATAATATGTAGTATGAAATTCATAATCATCATAATAACCATTTTTTACCACTGCCACGTCTTTCCCATTTAATACTTTATAGCGTATACCGTTTTTTACAAAATATAATTCAGCCCGAGACACATCCATCTTTTCTGGAATAATAATACTCTCAATGTTGTGACTCATATAAAAATGGTAATCAGAAACCAATTCTTTGCAATCTAACTCCGATAAAAAATCTATTGTCTTAAGATTTTGAGAAAAAGTGAAATATTCATCCAAGCATCCTCCTGTAATCTTTACATTTTCAAATAATGGATTCGGATTAAAATAACTCGGTACTGGTCCAACATACGTAGTTAGATTTGTACAACCACTGAAAACATTATTATTAATACTTGTAACACTATTGGGTATAACAATAGACGTTAGTTCTGTACATTCATAAAATGCATAACTTTCAATTTCTGTTACTTGAAATGTAATACCATAAGCAGTAACGACTTCTGGTATTACTATTTCACCTTGTATTTTTTTGTTAACATTTTGTGTCACCCTAACTTCTTTATTGTTTTTAACATCATAATGAATATTGTTTTTTTCAAATCCTAATCCAGATAAAGAAACATCTAAATTATCTGGTAATGTTATAGATGTAAAATTACATTCTTTAAATGCACCACCACCCAATTCTATCACACTATTTGGAATAATCATTGTTGTTAAACCTGTACAACCAAGAAACGCCAGCCCTCCAATTTTTGTAACACTATTGGGAATTGTCAACGAGGTAAGTCCCTTACAACTCCAAAAAGCACCATAGTCAATAGTTTTTACACTATTAGGAATGACAATAGATGTCATTTCCGAACATCCGTACATAGCTTCATATCCTATTGAGGTCACATTATACATGATGCCATTATAGACAATAGATGTTGGTATAATTATATTCCCATAATAATCTCTAGCTGCCCACTCTGAAGAAGTAACTTCAACTTCGTTTTCCGTAATAATGTTATAATAAATCCCATCAACTTCAAAATCATAAGCCCACACGCTGCTTGCTACAAACAGAATGAGGAAAATTATAAAAATTCTTTTCATTTTTTTTCTATTTTATAATTAAACATCTTGCCCACAATAGTCCGATGCAGGCTTTCGGAAGTACCAAAAGTTCATATATGCACATAAAAAAAGCGTGGCACTTTGTTTTTTTCGTTATCTTCGGATTCTTGAGGTTCTCGACTACCTTGGTTAACCAAATCAAACAGAACAAAGTCCACGCAAACTGCGTGAACGTCCCTATCATAATCTTGGTTAACCGTTAGAGATTCAAAAATGAAATTGTCGAGATTTCAAAAGAATCCAAGATTCAACTAAAAACGCTTTAATTATATATTGTGCTTACTAGCTACTGCTTCATAGGCAAAAAGATTAAATTCCACAAAATTGATTTTCCAAAGATATAAAAAATTCGGTGTGGAAATGTTTGGTTTATACAAATTTATAGCAAAAACGTACCTTACGGCACGTTTAATAAAAATATAAATTCTCGTATTCTACCGATATGAAGTGCCTAACGGCACAATTTTTTCCCCTTTTTGTCACACAAACAGCACCAGCACTTGTGCCACAAGCACCCTGAGGAACATAGTCAACGGATACACGGTTGAATATGCCACGGCGGCTTGGTCGTTGGTACAAATACTATTTGAATATGCCAACGCTGGTGGATCGGTCATTGCGCCCGAAATCATTCCTGCAATGGTGAAATAACTTCTATGGCAAACGTAGCGTGCCACAATCCCCATAATCACGCAGGGGAAAAATGTGATGATGAATCCGTACAAAATCCATTTGTAACCGCCTCCCGTAACAATATCGACAAACCCGTCGCCCGCACCTAATCCGACAGCCGCCATAAACAAACAAATTCCGATTTGACGCATAAAATGTATAGCCGACGACGGCATATAGGTCACCAAATGCACTCTCGTTCCAAACCGTGCTATCAAAATCGACACGATAAGCGGACCGCCAGCCAAGCCCAATTTCACGGGAACCGGCATACCGGGGAATGTAATCGGAATCATACCGAGCAACACACCCAACGCAATACCAATAAAACTTGAAACCAACTGTGGTTCATTCAACGTTTTAATGGAATCACCCAAAAGTGACTTTACTTTTTCCACGTTGTCGATGGCACCAACAACAGTCAAACGGTCGCCGAACTGGAGAATCAAGTCTGGCGTGGCTATCAGGTCAACGCCTGCACGACGTACACGGGTTATGTTTATGTGGAATGTTTTCGACAAACCCAAATCGCCCAAACGTTTTCCGTTCCACTTTGAATTTGTTATCACAAGTCGTTCACACACAAGTTCTTTCGGCGATTCCTTTTCCCATTGCTCCTGACTCATATCAATCTTTCTTCCGAAAAGTGCCGTAACCGCTTCAACGTCCTCGGGTTTTGCCAAAAGATAAATTTTATCGTTCTGATGAAGTTCAATATCATCGTCGGCAAGAACCGCATTGGCGGAATTTTTCGATAAAATGCGGCTGGCAATGACCTCGCGACCCGCATAGCACAACGCCTGTTGAATTGTTTTTCCGCAAATTGCCTCGTTTGTCACTTCCAATGTCAGCAATTGCAGACTGGTTGCGTTGTTGAGATTATTTTTGTCGAAAATTTTCTCCTCGTTCGACGATTCGGAACGGAAAATATATTTCAGCAAAATGATGCTCAAAATAATTCCCACGACGCCCAACGGATAAGCCACGGCGTAACCTTGTGCGAACAATGGCTGAGCCACGTTGTGAATGTCGCTGTAGGTCTGCTGAGCGGCACCAAGCCCCGGCGTGTTTGTAACCGCACCGTACAGCACGCCAATCATGGCAAGAATGTCCTCGCCCGTAACCACGTGGATGCAGTAAGCCGTGGCACTGCCGAGCAAGACAATTCCCGTTGCCAACAAATTGAGCGACACACCACCCTTTCGGAACGAAGAAAAGAAACTCGGACCAACCTGTATTCCAATGGAATAAATAAAAAGTATCAAACCAAATTCTTTGATGAAGTGCGACGTTGTTGCGTCGAGCAACAAGCCAAAGTGACTTGCAAAAATGCCCACAAACAAAATCCACGTAACGCCAAGCGACACGCCGCAGATTTTTATACGGTTCAACACAAGTCCCAACGCAATGGTCACGGCGACAAGCAAAATTGAGTGTGCCACGCCGAAATTGAATAATAAATTAGAAAACCAATCCATATTTTAGAATAAATTCATTTTTGCCAATCCAAACGAGTCCTCCTGACACAAAATGCGGAGAAATTCCTTTGTTGAACGTTTCATATAACTGTCTTTGCGGATATGGTAGCACCCTTCCATTGTGCAGTCCGAAATGTCGAGCGGAACGGAAGTTATACATTTCTGGTTACCGACCGTTGCCTGCGAAAGAAGCGTCACCAGCAAACTTTGGCGAATGAGGTTTAAAAGCACGTTGATGTCGTTCACCTCGACCATGACGGAGAAATTATGTTTTTGTACGTCGGCAAGCCGCTCAAACGTGTTTCTTGCCTGCATTCCCTTTGTTGGCAAGGCAAGATTCCACTTTTCAAGAGTTTTCAGACTAATTGATTTTTGTTTTGCCAACGGGTGCGATTCGTTCATCACTACCGACAAATTGTTTTCGAAGATTGTCTGCGATTCAATGTTGGGAAACAACTCCGACGAACGGTAACTCAACGCCACGTCGATTTGTTCCTTGTCGAGCATAAGCATCAGTTCCTCAACCGATTGGCAGTAAATATTGAGTTTTATATTCGGATACAATTTCCTGAACTGAAGCACCGCTTCGCTCAAAAGAAGCGAAAACGTGTAAGTCACGCCGATATTCAATTCGCCTACGTTCAAATTCTGAACATCGCGGATTCTTTCTATGCACGTGTTTGCTTCGGAAATGGTACGCAACGCCGACGGAAAAAATTCCTTGCCAATGTCGGTCAAGTCAACGTGGTGAGAATTTCGGGTGAACAATTCCACGCCAAGTTCACCTTCCAATTGCTTTATTTGTTGAGACAGAGTGCTTTGCGTTACATTTAGCAATCGTGCCGCCTCCGAAAAGTTTTTCATTTCCGCAACCTTCACAAAATATTTCAACTGCCGTAACTCCATCTGTCGTTCAAATTTTTTGCAAGAATACAATGTTTTTTAGAAACCGACTATCGTTTTTGATTATTTTATTCAATTATTACTATAGATTTTCCTAATAAAAAGAGATGCCATCCAAAGACAGCATCTCTTTCATCGTTGTTTAATTAATTGACTAAAAGTTAATTGAACAAAAATACTTTTGCAAAAATAAGAGCTACCATAACGCCCATAACAATTAAAAATCCCATATCAATACGTTTTTTGTTTACAAGCACAAAGGAATCCCGATTTCCGTTGAAAAAGAAACACCCGTGATGGTTTTTCTCAATACCAACTATTTGCATTATTTAATAAAAGAAAAGCGATAGCAATCATAAGAATGAGCGATGGCGGATGTTTAAACAAAAAGGTCTCCCTTTTCGGAAATTCCAGCAGATTCCTTGCCTCGCTCCGTTCGGCTGCGAAATGACGACGCCATTGAGAGAGGAAATAGCAATCAATAAAAAAGGCCGCCTTGCGACGACCTTTGAATTACAATGTAGTATAACACCGAGACAAATTCTACTACAATCCCAAGTAAATACAAAGCACACCAAAAAAATAGCCAATTACAGCCAACCAGCTGATGTGTTTCAGATACCAGATGAAATCGATTTTTTCCAATCCCATTGCGGCAACACCAGCAGCAGAACCTATAATGAGTATGGACCCACCCGTTCCTGCACAATAGGCAAGCATTGACCAAAACGTACCATCAACGGCAAATTCAGATATACTTGGATCAATAGCATACATGCCCATTGTAGCGGCAACCAACGGAACATTGTCGATGATTGACGAAAGCAGTCCGATAACACTATCAATTACAAAGATATTTCCATTTGTCACATCTCGGAGCCATTCCGACATTTTTTCCAATTGACCTGCCGCACCTAAGGCACCAACTGCAGTAAGGATTCCAAGAAAGAAAAAAATCGTTGAAGTATCAACGTGTTTCAGACACTGAGCAACAGAAAGACGCTCCCTCTTTTCGTCTTGGGAATGGGATAATTGTATATGGCTGAGCAGCCAGATTATTCCTAAACTCAGCAACATTCCCATAAATGGTGGCAAATGTGTGAACGTCTTGAAAACAGGTACAAACAGCAAAAGAGACACGCCCAAAATTAAATATCCTCTTTGCTCAGCTACCGAAGTGTGAATTTCTTTGTTGCAATTACTTTCAGGACGTACAAGTTTACCTTTTAGTGTGAACGAAAGCACTATTAACGGTACTATAAGCGAAATCAGGCTTGGTATAAATACACACTTGATTATGTTCAAGGCGGTGATTTGCCCTCCAATCCATAACATAATCGTTGTAACATCGCCAATTGGCGACCACGCCCCACCTGCGTTTGCAGCAATAACCACAATACTTGCAAATGTCCACCGTGTTTCCTTATCATTAACGAGCTTTCGAAGCAACGATAAGATTACAATTGTAGTGGTAAGATTGTCAAGCACTGCCGACATAAAAAATGTGAGAATACCGATAAGCCACATCAAATTCACCTTATTTGTCGCATTGATTTTGTCGGTTATGACTTTAAAACCATCATGACAGTCAACAATTTCGACAATCGTCATTGCCGCAAAAAGGAAAAACAATGTTTGTGCCGTTTCCGCCAAATTCTCATTGAGTGACGCAACAACGTCATGGATGTCGTTTTCACCGAAAACGATGAAAATAGTCCATGTAAGCACGCCAATCAATAAGGCAATTGCCGCCTTATCGAGTTTCAACGGATGTTCTAAGGCTATACAAAGATAGCCAAGAACAAAAACAATGATTATTGCATTTGAATACATATCCTTACATATTAATTCATACAATCATTACAAATTTTTTTCCATCGTTCTGCTGATTGCAGTTCTCCGTTCAAGGTGAAACCGTCGGTGTCGGCATTGTAGAAAACAAGGTTGATGTTTTCTTTCTCCTTCGTTTTCGGGGTAAACACAAGTTCAACCATTTCGACTGAAGTGCTGGTTGAGCCGAGAGAACTGCTTGTGATGACACGACAGGAGGAATACTCCGTCAAGTCAATAATTTGCGTTTCGCAAGCTATATCTACTTGATGAATGAAGTAACATTTTTTGTCGATTTTGTCAATGGCTATCAAATGACCATTCCAATGTTCTTGGTTCGCTATGTTTGCTGATTTTGTCATTTCTGAATATTCTTTTCTAATAACTGCATTTTTTTTGTTGTTCTTGTAGTTCAACAGCACGATGGGCAATACAATGGCTGCTATGAGGATTATTCCTATTAAATATGTTGTGTTCATTTTTTTAAAATTTTTGATAAAACTATAATGGGTTATAAATAAACAATCTAACATAGCCGTTTTAGAAACAGTTATGTCGTTTTTTGTTTTGAAAGATAGGTTGTAAATACTACTTACAAGAAATAGTTAAAGGGATAAATAATATCGGTGTTTGAAAAAATCTGAATGTTCTGTTGTCGTATAGGATGGCAGAAATATGCACATTCTGCTGGTTTAACTTGAATTTCTGCTAATCGGAATGAATACTTGTCGTCATGTATCTTTTTTACGGGAGACTTGCAAATATTTATAAGCGAGGCAATTGTGTTTGAGGGGATTTTCTGACTTCCGATTTGCGTTTCAACGTAGTCAATATATGCTTTTTCGGATGAATAAGTCCGTTCGGTAACGATACAGTCATTACCAAACGTCACCATAATGGTAATGTAGAAACACGCCGCTAATACGGCTCCAATTGAATGTAATTGTTTCATTATACCAGAATCTCCGTTTCAAGACTTGACAAACTTACAAAGAATTTTATTCCCTTGTAGCAAGAGCATTTATAAAAAATCATATTTGTCCTGTAAATCCCCATAAATGGCGATTTACCCATATTCTTGTGGTGATTAGTTTTGCCGAAAAAAAACGATGGGACTATTAAGCAAGATTTTCAACAATGCCCGAAAGCCAGACGGTTTTTTCGGGAAGATGATGGTAAACGGAATGAATACTGGTTCACACGCGGCAATGTCGGAATGGGCATTTGCAAAGATTTTGGTTCCGACCAGCGGCGAACTGCTCGACATTGGGTGCGGCGGCGGTGCGAATTTGGCAAGACTGCTGCAACGGAGTAAAAACGCAAAAGTAACGGGCATTGACTATTCTAAAGTGTCGGTCAAAAAATCGTTGAGTTTCAACGCCGAAGCGGTGCGACAAAACCGTTGCCAGGTATTGGAAGGCGATGTTTCGTCACTCCCTTTTGCCGACGGACAATTTCAGTTGGTAACTGCCTTCGAAACCATCTATTTTTGGCCCGACATTGAACATTGCTTCAAGGAAGTGTTACGTGTGATGGCTCCGGGAGCACAGTTCTGCATAATAAACGAGTCGGACGGCAATCAGCCATCTGACGAAAAATGGGCAAGCATTATTGACGGTATGCACACCTACAAGGCGGAAGAAATCCAGACGCATCTTGAAAATGCAGGATTCGGCAGCATATTGGTTTCGGTTGACGAAAAGAATCATTGGCTTATAGCTACGGCAAAGAAAATGTAATTGTTTAATTTTTAATATTTTATACTATGAACAGAGTTAGTAAAGTATCGTTTATGTGGGTAGTGATAATGGTTGGTTTTGCAATGCACATGCTTGCCGATATGCTTCCCGCTTTCTGGGGTGCAAACATTGCCATGCCCGACGCAACGGGCGAAGTGCCTACGGGAATGCTCATCTTTATGATGGCACTTTCGTTTTTCATTCCTATGTGCGGACTGCTATGTATGCAATACCGCCGCTGTAAAGCAATGCTGACGATAAATCTCGTGTTGGCTGGCATTATGATGGTGTTCAACATCTTCCACGCCTCGGAACTCATTGCGGAATTTAATCCTGTGCAGTTGCTTATTCACCCTGTAATGGTTGTTGCAGGCATTTATTTGTTCATTTTCTCGCTCCGAGAAAAGAAAGCATTGTGTAAATAATGTGATTCGCTATAATTTTTAAGTTTTGTTTGTGGCAGCCGAATACCGAGGGGTATTTGGCTGTTTTGTTTTTGTATTATTGAACATTGTAAATTCCCCATTTTCCCTATCTTTGCCGCATTATGAATGAAAAAGCAACGACACCGTACCCAGAGCGTACGGAAGATGTTATTATACTCGTGTGCGAACCTGCAACCGAGTATGGGAAACCTATTGCTTATCAAGGAACTACAATTACCAACGCCTTGAAAGACTATTATTCGTTTACCACCAATCGTGAGAAAGTTGATGTGTTGAAATGGATTGTTGTCCAACCTAATTTTACTGAATTGAAACGGTTGTCTCTGGCAGAAAACAAGATTTTTACCTTATATACAAACCAATATGACGAAATACTAAAAACGGGAGAAACGCCAAACAATTTGCAAATTGCACAGAAATTTGTGAGTAATGGATATGATGTGTTTCTACTCTCAAATCCTAACGCAACGAAAAGTGCCGATTTTATAATTAGGCAGAAAAATAAAGTGTTTTATGTGGAAGGAAAGACTTCTAGTGGTGGCAGTTCGTTGGTGCATAGATTTGAAAAGGGTGCGGAACAAGCAGACAGAATAGCAATAAACTTCATAGGATATCCAAACTTGCGAGATATTATGGAGATTATAAGAAACACCTTTTACTACACAACCGTAAAAGAACTCATATTATTCAAAGGAGGCAGAATGATTGTCACCACTCGAAAAGATTGCGACTCTAAAGATTTTGAAAAAAGGTTTAAGAAAATATGGAACTTAGCAAAATAAAAAAGGGATTTTGCAACCCCCTTTTTAATGAGTTTTCTTGCCGTAGCCGAAAACTCGCACGAACTTAATCGGCTCTTGCCCACGTGTTTCTAAACTTTCGTCTTCATTTTTCACCTAGGACGATGCAAATATACAACATTCTACGGCGGTTGTCAATAGCAATAAAAAATCCACAAGGAGATCTTTAGCTTATTTCTTATGTTATTCTTCTATTCCTTTAGTTTTTGCCCATCGTTGCATCATATCTACATATTGTTTGGAATCTAATTCGAGTGGAATAACATCCATATACTCAATATCAAAAGTTTTATAACCTGCCCAAAAAGCCTTATTATTTATTGAATCAAATCCTTGTTGATTCAACATTGCCGCAGTTTGAAATCCTAAACAATACGATACACTGTCAGCAATTGTTTCAAGCTTCGCACTTTGTGTTCC
>JAEEGH010016960.1_pt1 | contig 15611 bp, 13 predicted proteins | sample 9134181 | NCBI WGS metagenome assembly JAEEGH01 (sample SAMN16246544, study PRJNA631951) | gut metagenome | biome: gut microbiome; feature: rumen; material: DP-attached | host: Bos | place: Iran: Karaj | collected 2018-10 | reverse complement strand
GGTGGAGAACTGAAAAGCTAAGCCTCACCGAAGGCAACTGGGGAAAAGACATCCCTCTTCCGGGACAGCACCTAATGGAGCTTAAGGTTGCAGGCGCGATGTCAGTTGAGCTTGCAAGGATACTGGATGAACTTAATATCAGGAAGACTTCTTTTTCCAAATACGGAAGAGGATATGTTGAATATATGTATGGTGAAAACCAGATTACTACTAACGAGAAGATAGTTTCATTTAAACAGGCAGTTTGAGAGGAGAAAAACAACAATGTCTATTTCATCTTTACTTTTTGGAACAATAATGACAAACGGAAACATCACAGGAGCAGCATTTATCATAGCTACCCTGTGTTCACTGGCAATCGGTGTATATATCGGCTTCATGTACACAATAAAGAGCAACTATTCAAAGAGCTATATCATCACACTGGCCCTTCTTCCGGCTATTGTGCAGATGGTCATCATGCTGGTTAACGGAAATCTCGGCGCAGGCGTTGCTGTTGCCGGAGCATTTTCACTTGTAAGATTCCGTTCGGCACCAGGTAGCGGAAAAGAGATCACAAGCATCTTCCTGTCAATGGCAGTTGGACTTGCAACAGGTATGGGATATATCGGACTCGCAGCAATGTTTGCAGTTATCATCACTATTGCAAACCTGATCCTTTCAAACAGCAGCTTTGGTAATGGATCAGTTGAAGAAAAGATCCTTAAGGTTACAGTTCCTGAAGGACTTGATTTTGAAGGAATCTTTGATGACATATTTACAAGATACACAACAAAGGCAGAGCTTTCAGAGGTAAAGACCAGCGGAATGGGAAGTCTTTACAAGCTTAGTTACAACATCGTAATGAGAAGCGCAGCATCAACAAAGGGAATGATCGATGAGATGAGACAGAGAAACGGAAATCTTGAGATCAGCTGCTCAAGACCTGTTGCGATAAAGGCTGAAGAGCTCTGATAACATAGAAAGGGGCCGGAGGATTGACTAGTTATATCCGCCGGCCTCTTCATTGTAATAATCAAGTAGTAGTGCCACTACATGAGTGTAGCTTACCTTTCCTGAGGATACACCGTTGACTTTCAGGTTAGTATCAATAAAAGTATCCGCAGCTTTTTTTACGGTTTCGGTATCCAGGAGTGCGTTGTCCTCAACCTTCTTCCAGGCTTCGTCCGTAAGGAACTGGTCGTCGTAGCGCACCACATTGGAGATAGCTACATGTGACTTGTACACTTCTTTATCCACAGCCTTGAAAAAGTCGTTGTTCACATAATTAAGGACTCCAAGATAACCGCTGTACTGGAAGACCACATCATCTGACTTTATGCAGGAAAGGAACCCCAGAAAATTGGCCTCGTCCTCGTAGATATAGCCGTGGGTGTGGGCAAGTTCGTGGCACATGGTGAAGGGCTTGTTCATTATGTACATGTCAGCGTTTATATTGGCTTCCATGGAAAAGGGAAAATAATATCCCTGCATGTACTGCTGGCTCATGAATCCGGAAAATGTGAGATCCTTAGGTGTTACATAAAAGCCCCCAAGTCTTTTATACTCACCTTCAAGTGCGCCTATAGCTCTTTTAGCCTCCTGTCTCATATCGCCTTCATAGATTACGTTTCCAGCATCGTCTCTTGGAACAACTTCCGATAGCTCATTGCATTTCTCTACAATATAGTCACGAAGCTGCGCCAGGTCATCAAGATAGTACTGATCTTTTGGAGTTTCGGAAGTCTTAAGTGGGGTACAGTGGTAGAGCACAAAGCAGTTTAAAGACATTATGGCAATAACAATGCTTACAAGAAGGGCAAGTCCCTTTCGAAAAATCTTGGCGGGCTCCTCCTTAATAAACAGGGAAATAATAAAAAGAATAAGCAGGATCGGGACAAGGATCAGCATCCTCTCTCCCACAGACACGGTAAAAAGACTGGTGAATCTTCCATAAATCGGGGTTATCACAGTAAAGATATTGTCCGTGTAAAAATCAGAAAAAGACCTGCTCATCCATGCAGCTACGTTAAATGCGGCGCTGCCTATGAGCAGGACAATTATAATTAATCTTCTTAAGCTGAATGTCTTCATGCCTTATAGTATATCATTAATGGCATTATTCATTGCACTATTTACTTTCGCAGTCATGTCATCTGAGAGCTTTACGTTAAGCATGTCGATAACTCTGTTGTCTATGGAATAACCAAGGCGGCCAGCGTGGAACTTAAGATCGTCATTATGAGTAGCTTCATAGCTCTGACGCATGTTCTCACTTAGCATCTTGGATGCAACCATGGAGTCGTAGGCCTCTGCAAATTCTGCTCCGAACTTTCTCTTGGCTTCTACGTCAAGACCTCCAAGCTCCGATACAGATTTGCTGACCTGGTTCTGGTTAAGATATGTATTTGTTATGCTGTTTGCTGCTGCAAGAAAACCAAAATCCATAACAAAATCCTTTCTCTTCCGCGCTACACTTACTATATCGGATGAAGGAAAAAAAACTTAACCCCTTTTCCAAAAAAGTTAAATTCGCTACAAAATAACATGTTATATTAATTGTATGAATAGATTTAGGAGGTACGCACTATGAAGCTTCTACTGGCAGATGATGAAAAAGAGCTTGTGAGTGCTCTTGTAGCCATACTTAAGCACAGCAATTACACTGTTGATGCGGTATATAACGGTACTGACGCCCTTGACTATGCTCTTACAGGAGACTATGACGGGATAATCCTTGATATTATGATGCCGGGAATGGATGGAACTGAGGTCCTTAGTAAAATTCGTGAAAAGGGTCTTTCAACACCGGTTCTTTTCCTTACTGCAAAGACGGAAGTAGAGGACAGGATAAAAGGTCTTGACCTTGGAGCAGATGACTACCTTCCAAAGCCCTTTGATATGGGAGAGCTCCTTGCAAGATTAAGAGCGATGCTCCGGAGAAAAGAGGACTTTGCTCCTGCGAATCTGACCTGCGGAAATCTGACCCTGGACAGAGCCGGCTACGATCTTGCTACTCCTGACCATGAAAAAGTTCACCTCTCCAACAGAGAGTTCCAGATGATGGAGATGCTTATGACATCTCCCGGAAGGATTATTTCCGTTGACAACTTTATGGACAGGATCTGGTCCGACGGAGAGGCAGATGTAAACGTCGTGTGGGTGTATATCTCAAACCTTAGAAAGAAGCTTACACAGCTTGGAGCAACCTGCGAGATAAAGGCTTCAAGAGGTGTTGGTTACTCAATAAATGAGATTTCCAAAAACTGAGGAAAAATATGGTAAATAAGCTTCGTAAAAAATTTGTTATAACAGCAATGCTTTCGCTCCTGGTAATTCTGGTGATAATGATAGCTGTCATAAATCTTGTGAGCCTTTATCAGTCAGTTGACGAAGCTGACAAGCTCCTTGCTATCCTTACAACTAACGACGGTTTTTTCCCCGGTATGCTTGAGGAGCCAAGAGACCAGGGGGGCGAGCAAAAAAAACAGCCGAAGGGCCCCGGAAAAAACGACAATCCGGACAACTTTGCGGATCCCTTCTTCTTTGAACGCCTTAACGACATGCGCTCCGCTGAGATGCCATACCAGTCCAGGTATTTTGTTGTTAAGTTTGATTCTTCCGGACAGATAATAGAGGTTGATACCTCCCATGTTGCTGCTGTAACAGAGGAAACAGCCACAACCTATGCCACAAGCATATATGAATCCGGGAAAAATAAAGGGTTTTATCGCTCCTACAGGTACAAAAGAGCCGAAAAAAGCGATGGCACTTCGATCCTTGTGTTCTCTGACTTTACCATGAGCATGATAAATGCCTACAAGCTCCTTTCCCAGTCCCTTTTGATCGGTGCATTTACTCTTGTCGCCATGTTCGTTTTAGTATTTCTTTTCTCAGGAAAGGCGGTTGCACCTGCTGTTGAGTCCATGGAGAAACAAAAGAGATTCATCACAGATGCAGGCCATGAGCTAAAGACCCCTCTTGCTGTAATATCAGCAAATATCGATGTCTTAGAGCTGGAGTCTGGAAAGAGCGAGTGGACCTCGAGCATAAGAAATCAGGTAAAGAGGATGAACTCCCTTGTTAAGAATCTCCTGACCCTTTCAAGGATGGATGAAGAGAGGCTCCATGTTGTCTACTCAGATTTTGATATGAGCGCTGCGGTAAAAGAGACTGCCATATCCTTCGAAGCCATTGCAGAATCCAAGTTCAAAAAATATCAGATGGATATTGAGGAAGGCATCCACATTACAGGAGACAAGAACTCCATAACCCAGCTAACATCCCTTCTTTTGGACAATGCAATGAAATATTCCGATGAAAAGGGCAGCATTCACATATATCTTAAGAAGGATAAAAACATTGTCCTTGAGGTGTCCAACACATCCGACTGCATACCTAATGGCAACCTGGACAAGCTCTTTGACAGGTTCTACAGGGCAGATTCATCGAGAAGCCAGGAGAGGGTGGGATATGGGATAGGCCTTTCTGTTGCAAGAGCAATAGCCCAGTCCCACGGAGGTGACATTCAGGCACTAAGGGACGGAGATCGAATAATCAGATTTGTTGTAACACTTCCAAAGGTACTTCCAAAGAATCTTCAGAAAACAAAGTAAATGAGCCTTCTAGACTATTACATCAACAATCCGTATAATGGAGACTATGAAAAAAAATAAGACAATCACAACAATACTAATAACAGCTATGGCGGCGCTTCTTGTAGCCTGCGGACCGTCGGATGAAAAACTTGCACAAGCCAACGAGGCAAGGAGCCTTCTTGTTTCAGCCAAAGAGGCAGCAGAGCAGACGTACCTGGATATCACTGATGATTCCCAGAGAAAGACCCTGGATGAGCTGGCGGCTAAGGAAGCAGAGATCGAGGCTCTCGATTTTACTAAGATGAACGACAAGAACATCGATGAGGCACTCCCCGGGATCAAGGAGCTTACAGACAGTTACCAGAATCTGGGAAAAGAGCTTTCGGACACTCTTGATGCTGAGACCAAGGTAAGGAATGAGAAGGCCAAGCATATCGGACTTGATACCTATTTCATCAACAAGACCGGGATGAATCTGTCCAGCATTGTGCTCCACGACATCACTGCGGACACCTACAGTGATAATCTTGTTGGAGACGATGTTGTGCTTCAGGCCGGATATACCCTGATGGGAACATCACTTGATATCTACGCAGACAGCAGGGAATGGGAGTTCGTTATAACAGACGATGCGGGAACAGAGTACAATATTTCCTGTGAAGATCTTAAGGGAAAAGAGCTGACTGGAGTATCGATTGTGCTTTCCTATGACTCAAAGGAAGGAACTGGAGAGGCAATTACAGGAGGATATATCCCTGAACCGGCAGCGCCAGCAGAAGATGAGGCAGCCGAGGGAGCCTCCGGAGAAGGCGAAGCAGATGCATCAGATGCTTCATCTGCAAGCAGCAGCGAATAAAAGCATTATAAAAGGCCGGAACGATCATTTCGTTCTGGCCTTTTTACATTGATTGCAGTATCCGTATATTTCAAGATGATGCCCTGTTATAACAAAGCCTGGCAGTGTATTCTCAAGATCGTGAGAGATCTCATGTACCGGGCAGGTGTTTATTGGAAACTTCTCATGGCATGAAAGACATACGGCGTAGTGTTTGTGGGATTCGTTCTTTAGCTCATAAACAGCGTTGTCTTCAGTTGTTAATACTGACTTAACAACGATCCCTGCCTTTTCAAATGCAAACAGATTTCGATAAACAGTGGAAAAAGCATAAGGTTCTTTTGGCTCAAAATTGTTTAGCTCTCTGAAAATCTCTGCAGCAGAAAGGGGCTCTTTTGCAAAGTAAAGAATCTTGTAAATATCTATTCTCTGTCTTGTCTTCTTAAAGCCTTCCGGCCAGTTCTTTTCAATTATCTCATCAAATGAGGATGCATGTATCTTACAGTTCATATTTCTTTTCCCAAATATTCAATCAGAAGCTGATGCCACAAAGGTCCAGTAAAAGACCTGAAACAGTTCCTATAACAAAGAGAAGGATTGCTATGTTGATGTTGACTTTCCTTTCAGGGTTTACTCTGAATAATACCAAAAGTCCTATACCGGCACCAACCAAAAGGCCTGACATCATGGTTCCGAAGGTGATCATCTGGTCAAGGTAGAGCTCAGTGATGATAACTGAGGGTGCACAGTTAGGGATAAGTCCTACCAGTCCTGCAAGGATGTGGCTGACTACAGGATTCGTCTTAAGGAGCATGGAGATCCTATCGTGTCCAAGAACTTCAATCACGGCGTTTAATATAAGTGTGAGCACCAGGACGAACAGGAAGATGTGAAGAGTGTGGACAAAAGCAGACTTGGCAATGCCAATAAGTCCAGAATCCTCATCGTCATCACAGTGGCAGTGCTCTTTTTCACATAGTTCGCTGATCCTTACGGGATCTTCGTCTGCTTTGTCGTGAGCGCGGTGATAAGCATGTACCACAAAGTCAATAATAAAGCCGGCAATTATTCCGATTACAGCCTTAAGTGCCAGGATCTTGATCATCGTTCCCACAGGGAAGTGCTCGGAGATCAGTAGCGGAATCATCTCATCTGATGTGGAAAGGTAAATGGCAATAAGTGTTCCCAGGGTTATAACTCTTCCGGCATACAGGTTAGACGCTGCTGCTGAGAATCCGCACTGGGGCACGATTCCAAAGATTCCTCCAAGGAGTGGACCAAAGTGCTCGGTCTTTTGCACAATACCTGAGGTGTATTCCATGGTCTTGTGTTCAAGATATTCCATTATGAGGTAGGTTACAAAAAGAAAGGGAAGGATCTTGACGGAGTCGATAAGGGCGTCAAGAACGATGTCTATGATTAAGTCCATGGTGCCTCCTGTTGGAAAATGCAAATGCAAATCATTTGCATTTGAGATTTTCGTAAAAAAATGGGATATCTCACTTTTGTGAGAATATCCTACGTAGTTAGATCTGCAGATTGGGATTCACACTAAACTCGAAATACCTCGCTGGGATTCACACTAAGCTCGAAAATACCTCGCTAAGTGTTCACCCATGGCTCATACTAGCCTCGAAAAAACCTCGGCAAGTATTCTGCTCAAAGCGTCCACCCATGGCTCACACTAGCTTCGAAAATACCTCAGCAAGTGTTCTGCTCATCGGGGTGACAGGATTCGAACCTGCGACCCCCTGCTCCCAAAGCAGGTGCTCTAGCCAAGCTGAGCCACACCCCGTTCTACAGCTTAATTCCTTAAGCCGTAACGCAAAAATTATTATATAATACTCAACAACAGCTTGTCAATACAAAAATTCATTTCATAAATATTTTATTTCATACCCGATCTCACCTGAATCCTCAAGGGTTAAAACCAGGTAGCTTGGGCGCCTTCCTTCCTGCCTTGGATAGGATAAGCTTCCCGGGTTAAAAAGATAAACTCCACCAACAACTTTGGCCACAGGTTTGTGAGTATGTCCAAAGAAAACCACGTCAGCCCCTCTTGATACAGCCTCAGATCTTATGTTTTCCAGATCCATTGAAACCAGATATCTGTGTCCATGAGTAAGGAAACACATGTGGGTGCCAAGCTCAAACTCTAATTCCCTGTTAAGGTCAGAGAAAAAATCGTTATTGCCCGCCACAAAGTAAACAGGACAGTTGGATGCCAGAGCAAACTTCCCTTCGGAGCCTTCAAAATCGCCGCAGTGGATTATGGCATTTACCGGTTCCTCTATATCCAGCACATCATAAAAATTGTTGTCATGGCCATGTGTATCACTGACCACTAAAATCTTTTGCATATAAACTAACCACCATTACAAATAATTACTTCGAAAGCTCTTTTCTAAGAAGCTTCTCCATATCCCTAAGAGCCTTACCTCTGTGGCTCACAGCATTCTTTTCCTCAGGTGAAAGCTCAGCGCTGTTCTTGCCAAACTCAGGCAAAAAGAAAATAGGATCATATCCAAAACCATTTTTCCCGGCTATTTCATAAGCAATTCTTCCTTCCATCTTTCCCAGTGTATCAAGCTTTTTGCCCTCAGGAAGCCTTGCTGCGATTGCGCAGACAAATCTTGCGCTTCTCTCTTCGTCCGCAGCGTCTTTTAATCTGTCCAGGATAATACGGTTCTTCTCGCTGTACGGAGTGTCTTTTCCCAGGTATCTTGCCGAGTAGATCCCCGGCTCACCACCCAGATAGTCTATCTCCAGTCCGGAATCATCAGCAAGCACAATAGTTTCTCCGGACATCTTGGGCTCTTTTGCCACAATAAGATCATAAATAGCATCGGCCTTTATCCTGGCATTCTCAGCGAAAGTTGTTCCGTCTTCAACTACATCTTCGAAAACTCCCGCCTCTTTCATGGACAGAATCTCAGCGTCAATACCGCCCAATATCTGTCTTATTTCCCTCATTTTGTCCTTATTGCCTGTCGCAAATACTATTCTCATTCCATCACCTCAAAAGCTTCTGCAATTCCCTCATATAAGCCTTCAGCCAGCCTGGTCCTGTAACTGTTGTCCGATAGTCTCGCTGCATCTGTATCGCCCGTCATATATCCAAGACTCACCTTTACCGAAGGAATGGTGGATGCATCGATCAGTTCATCATCCTCTGACGGGAATATTCCATGAGCATACGCCCCTGTTTTGGCCACCAGCTTCTTTTCTATAATGTCCGCAAACTGCGCATTTGTTAGTTTACCAAGAAAATAGCTGTCGTTATAAAAGCATGAAACGCCGTTATCCGCCGAATTCTCAGAACTCTGGGCCGAAATCTCCACAAACAGGCCAGCCTCAGAATCCCTGATAAGTGCTTTTCTCTTTTCTGCATCCACGTCTTCGTCCGAAAGTCTCGTGAAGTAGAACTTAATATTCTTCTCTGTGTCCTTTAAAGCTCTGTTTTTTAGCAAAAGAGCTGTCTCCAGACACAGGTCTTTTTCCCAGTTAAACCCATCGGAAACCCCCATTTCACTTCCGCCCTTAGCCGTGTCTATAACTACGATCTTGTCATAAAGCTCGGATGGCTTGTAAAACTTAACTTCAATGGTATTGGAATCCGTAAGCGAACTCTCAGTAGCGTAAAGTGCGTCCATCTTAAAATCAAGGCGCACGCTTCCTGTCTCGTTCTGTTCGACACACATTGCACTGTCAAGGATATCCAGATCAGTTACAATCGCATTATCCTTGTAAAATCCCTCTTCTCGGCTGTCTATATAGATCATGAGCTCATGGTCTACGTATCTGTCCTCAAGAATAATATCATCAGAGCTGACACTCCTCGAAAGCGGGATTATAAGCACGTTCTCTTTATCATCCGGGACACCGCCGTCCACAAGAAGCGAATACGCCCCGTCAGAGCTTCCTCTGTCAATACTGCCGCTTGCCGCATCCGTGATCATGATATGCTTGGTCGCGGACCTGTGAAGCATCAGAGATATAGAAACGAGAGCAAATAACGAGGCCTTTATCGCTACTTTCTTTAAATCCTCATTGGTCATTGTGTCTTCTCATTTCTTCTTGGTGGCTTTGGACCCATGTACTGATAAAAATAGGTCTTAAGCATACCATTGTATATTTTTCTGTTTTTGTCGGCTTTTTTACCAATAGCCTTCTCTGCTGCCTCATACCCGGTTATGATGTACATTGACCATGAATCCAGAGCCTTGTACCTCTCTCCAATGGTTCTGTACAGAGCAGGCAGTTCATTGTCTTCGCCAATTCTCTCACCATAAGGCGGGTTTGTTATGATAAAGCCATACTTCTTTCTATGGCTTAGCTGCGCTATATCCCTTGCCTGGAAGTGGATCATATGCTCAACTCCGGCCTTCTTAGCGTTTATTCTGGCAATTTCTATCATTTCAGGGTCAAGATCGTATCCCTGAATGTCAGTTTCAATATCTGTAAGGATCTCATCCCTTGCTTCTTCTCTCACATCCGCCCAGTTCTGAGGCGTGATAATGTGCTTCCAGCTCTCTGCTGTAAAATTCCTGTTCATGCCCGGGGCTATATTAGCCGCCATCATGGCCGCCTCAATCGGGATAGTTCCGCTTCCGCAGAAAGGATCGATCAAAATCCTGTCATCCCTCCATGGGGTAAGCATAATAAGAGCCGCTGCAAGGTTCTCAGCGATCGGAGCTTTGGATTCCAACTTCCTGTACCCTCTCTTATGAAGGGAATCACCAGTAGTATCCAGCGCAACCGTGACAACATCCTTCATAATAAAGCACCTGACAGGGAAGTCGTCACCATTCTCCTCAAACCAATCCGTGTGGTAGCTTTGCTTCATTCTCTCCACCATGGCTTTTTTCATAATGGACTGAATGTCTGATGGGGAAAAGAGCTTGCTCTTAACACTACTCGCCTTCTTTACCCAAAACCTTCCGTCTCTTGGGATATAGTCTTCCCAGTTAAGGTTCCTGGTACCCTGGAATAGTTCTTCAAAGGTTTCAGCCTTAAAACTTCCCACCTTTATAAGAATTCTTTCAGCAGTGCGAAGGCCAATATTGGCGCGGCACACAGCGTCAGGGTCTCCTGCAAAAGAGACTCTTCCGTCCGCCACTTCTGTGATATCATATCCCAGGTCAATTATTTCTTTTTTCAGTACAGCCTCCAGGCCAAAGTGGCATGGGGCAATCAGTTCAAATTTCATCATAATGCACATTATAACATAATACTTCAAAATGCAGAACAGCCACGGATGTCATTATCCGCGGCTGTTCCTTAATGTAATATGAAAGGGATATAAACCTGCTATGGTTTAATTCTTAGAACCATCTGAAAATTCTTGAGATGGCTGAAGCTACTGTTTTAGCTACTGACTTAACAACTTTTGCAACTACTGTAACTACTTTCTTTACAATTACAACTACAGGAGCTGGGATTACCGGCTGGTCGTCATGGTTGTCATCACCAGGCTCATCTCCAGGTTCGTCACCAGGCTCATCACCAGGCTCGTCTCCAGGCTCGTCACCGGGCTCATCTCCAGGCTGGTCGCCAGGCTCGTCACCAGGCTCGTCACCAGGCTCGTCACCAGGCTCATCTCCAGGTTCGTCACCAGGCTGGTCGCCAGGCTCATCACCAGGTTCCTCTGTAGGATCCTCATTGTAGTTAGAAGAATCCTCTGAAGATCCGGAAATCTCTGTCTCATCCTTGACAGCCTGATATTCTCCGTCAAGATCAGCTGTAACGTCACCGGCGTTTATATCTGCACCTGCAAGAGCTGCTGCTCCGGTATCGCTAAGTTTTAAGAAATCGCCAAGGTTTATTGAGCCATCAGAATTTCTAAGACTTGCTGCTACTGCATAAGGATCAGATGCATTAGCATATGGAGCATCAAGTGATACAAACCAATCATCAGTTACTTTAAGACCTTCTGAGTTGCTGCTTGCGCCGTCATTCCAGAAGAAGTTGCTCTTTCCGTAAATCTTGCCTGTATCCTGTGTTCCCTTTGCTTTGATGTTCTCATTTGTGCCTGTTCCTGTTGTACGGTATGAGAGAACACCTTCTACATAATAATCAGTGTTAGCTGTGTCATTTGTATAAAGAGCTACGTTGTTAGATCCATTGTTGAAGGACATGCTGTGGTAAACCTGAATATCAGGACCGGAGTTGGAGTCGATACCCTTAGCCTTGTTGCCCCAAGCTACTGAATTGATCAGCTTGTGAGGACCGGACATGCTTGAGCCGCCCATCTTAAATCCGTTACCATTTCCTTCGTTTGTTCCATCAACGCCATAACCATTTGCGAATGCCAAACAGTTCTGGATTGTTACCTGACCGATGGAGCCTGTCTCTACCTTAGCGAAGAGATCCCATCCATCATCAGCGTTGTTGTAGGAAATACATCCATCAAATACGATTCCATCGCCACATGTAAGCTTAGCTGCGAATCCGTCTGCATCCTCATAGCCAGCATCAGCATTGCTGTATGATGTGCAGTTGAGGATTAGGTCGTAGCTTGGCCACTCATCTCTGTCATCTGTTGTAAGATATCTGCTTATCTGAATACCGGTGTTACCATTCTCATAAGTACGGATATCCTCAAATGTGCAGTGACTTCCGGATACCTGAATACCTTTAAGTGAGTTGCCTGAGTGTGTGCAGTCAATTCCGCTTACATACCAGTAATCACCAGCAAAGATAAATCCTGCGCACTTCTTGCCAAAGTCAAAGATTGCTCTTCCGCCTTCTGCTACCAGTTTGATAGGCTTTGAAGGTGTTCCGTCGATGCCTCTTTCAACCTTAACTGTGCTGCTAAGATTATATGTTCCTGCTGCTACTACGATTGTCTGACCTGGCTGTACATACTTAACAGCTGTGTAGATATCTACAGGGCTCTCCTGTGTTCCTTCTGCCTCGCTGCTGCCTTCAGGTGTTACATAGATCTTGTCGCTGTCATTAACTGTTGCATACTTAACTACATGCTCAAATGTAACTGTTTCATACGATGAAAGCTTCTTGTACTGGTCATTGTCAGGGCAGAAGAATTCATCTGGAATAAATGTAACAGTAAACTTATTGTCGCCCTTATTGAGCTTTGTAACTACAGATTTAACCTCATTAGCTTTTACTGTTTCTGCATTGATAAGAACCTTCTGTGCTTCATCTGTTACTGTAAGAACACCGTCTGCATTTCCAACAAATGAAAGTTCATACTTTGCTGTATTTGAATATGTTGCAGAAACTATCTTGTAGTTTGGTGCCACATACGTTACTGGTCTGTCCTCTGCTGGAGCATCCTCTGAAGGATCGATCACTGTGAGCTCTACATCACTGAAAGTAGCCTTAAATGTTCTTGAAGCGAAGAATCCTACATAAACATTTTCAGAATCAATCTGGCTAAGCGCCTCAGTATCATAGAATTTCTTTTCAGAAAGCACGTTGTTGTTATCATCAAGATAGCTTACAAAGTATCCTGTGTTGTTCTTCTGAATGCGAAGTCTTACTTTTGTAATATTGTCTACGGTTCCGACTACAGTACCAGAGGTTTCATTACCAAAGATGTTATATGTGCCGGTTCCTCTTTCACCACAGCTGGTCTCAAGAGTATACATCTTGCTTGAGAACTCACCGGTTACTGTAGCTGTGTCATTTGCCTCAAGTCTTGAGATGTTCTCATTAGTTACACCAGACTTCTCCTGTGCTCCAAGACCGAGTTTCATTGTTATCTTGTTGGAAGTCTCATCAGTAGTTGCTTCCTGCTTCTCAGAGTCATAATAATACTCAACTTTTGTTCCGGATGCCATGTAAGAGTTGTTCCAGAACACTGCATTATTGCCGTTTACACCAACTCTGTCAGCAGCCATGATACCAAAGCCTTCCTGTCCATTTGTAAATGCCCAGGAATCAATTGTTGCTGTTGCTGTAAGAGTAAAGTTCTTGTTTGCAGGAACTGCTGTGTAGTAGAAGGAAAGTCCATCTGTACTTGCAGGCACAATTTTACCCTTATTGCCAGTGTTCCATACTGTTACAGAACCATCATCATTAACCGTTGATCCGCAATTGGATCCCTTTGAAACACCTGATCCAAATGCTGAGAATACCCACTCACGCTCGCCGTCTTCTGTAACCACAAACTCCATCGTGCTAGCCTCTGAAGTATCCTCACCTCTTGTTGCAACAAGTGAGAGTTCATAAGTATGTCCAACGTTGAGCTTATTGAATGTGTAGTTATACTCTGTTGTATCATTATCAACTGCCGCCTCGGGAGTTACTGTTGCCTTCTCCATGGAAGCTGCGTCCGTCTTATCTGTTGCAACCAGCTTGTATTCTGTTGCTTCAGGTACGGAATAGAACTTAACAACTACTTTTCCGTTTCCTTTATTTACAGCATTCTTAAATGCAGGTTTTGCAAGAGGAAGTACAAAGCTGAACTTGTCAGACTTTTCGCTGCTCTTTACTTCTTCCTCGTCATCGCGGGAAAGAACTGCTGTAAAGTAGTAATCCCCTGACTTAGTAGGACTGAATGCCTTTGTGCATGACTCGCCTTCTGCAAGTACATTAGCAGACTTGATCTCTTTTCCATCAGCATCAAGCATTGTTATAACAAGCTTGTCGCCGCCATTGATACCAATCACTGCATCAACTGTTACATCAATTGTGCCGGCATCCTTAGCATTAAGCTCGATCTTTGAGATAACAGGTGCCTTAACATCTGCCCAGTCAGTTCTCTTTACCTCTGTAGGAGCACCATCTGTAACTTCCACTTTGAAAATGAAGTTGCTTCCGGTATTACCTCCAAGATAATAGGTTCCTGCCTGTGTAAGTTCCAGAGTAGAAAGGTAAACAGAATTCTTAACTGATGCATCTTCAGTAGTAGCTACTGCATTACCCTGGCCATCAATGATTGTCATCTGACGACCATCGCCGCCACTTACCCACCAGATCTTAACGCTTGCAGCATCACTTGATGTAGTGAACTTAATAGCATTCTTTTCTGTAGAAGCAGCACCGCCAAAGTTAATTCTCTGGTCAGATGCATAACCATCATCCCAAGTCTTTTGGCTGCTATCAACCTTTGACTTAGCACTGTAGATCACAGTGAAATAGTCATCTGTGCCTGCTTTTTCAAAATCACCATCAGCCTTGGCGCCTGCTGCAAATGCTGTAAGTGCTGAGGCCTCAAGTGTTGATACAACAGGTTCAACCACTTCATCTTCTGTTACAACAACCTTAAAGATATAGTTATTGTTTACAACGCTTCCAAGGTAATATGTTCCCGCCTCAGGGATATCAAGCGTTGAAATATAAGGTGAATTCTTTGTCCATGTGCCTTCTGTAACCGCAACCTGTACACCCTGGCTGTTAAGCAAAGCAATCTGTCTACTGTCGTCACCACCCTGTGCCCACCAGATCTTTACTTTTCCGGAGTTTGAAGTAGTGAACTTAATTGCATTCTTTTCAGTTGATGCAACACCGCCAAAGTTAACTCGCTGAGATGAAGCATAATCATCATCCCAAGTCTTTTTGCTGCTATCAACCTTTGACTTAGCACTGTAGATTACTGTGAAGTAGTCCTCTGTGCCGGCCTTCTCAGAATCCCCGTCCGCCTTGGCACCTGCTGCAAATGCTGTAAGTGCACTGGATTCAAATACAAACTCGGTTGTCTTTGAAGACTCTGACGGCTGAGGAACTGGAATTTCCCCTGTTGTTCCATCAGGGAATACAATATTCATATCATCGTTATTAGCTGTAAATGGATCCCAATCTCCAAGGAAGGCATCTACAGTAATTGCTGTTCCATCTGCAAGAACTGCAGTCTCTGGCTGCTGTACCCATGAAACACGTGATGCAGTATTGTTCTCACCAGAAACTTCAAATGTACCATACTCAACGTTTCTTGCTGACTCTCCGCCAAGAGTTGTGTTCCAGCCTTCAGGCTGAATGAGTGACACTACTGACGAATCATCATGTACGTACTTACCATCTGATCCCTTTGACCAGTTAGTTGTCTCAACTACTGTGTCGAAGAATACAACCTCTGATGTGTTAGCCTGCCATGGTCTTCCGAACTGGCCTGGCTTTGATGTGTAACTTGATGCTGTATCAGCACCTGGTGTTGTGCTCGTTACAGTACAATTGTACATCAAATAGCCGCGGGAGCTTGATGATGGCTGCTATGCTGCTGTGATGTATGCTAG
>JAEEGH010016957.1_pt1 | contig 15614 bp, 10 predicted proteins | sample 9134181 | NCBI WGS metagenome assembly JAEEGH01 (sample SAMN16246544, study PRJNA631951) | gut metagenome | biome: gut microbiome; feature: rumen; material: DP-attached | host: Bos | place: Iran: Karaj | collected 2018-10 | reverse complement strand
ATCTTCCCCGACTGGACGACATTCGCGATGTTCCTGTACCAGCATGACGGACAGTACTATACCGACGATTCGATGCACAGCGCGCTCGATACCGAGAACGCGATCGCGGCCTTCAAGCAGTGGAGCGGCAATTACGTGAACTACGGAATGCCGGTATCCTACGACATGGCGAGCCGCTTCCGTACCGGAGAGATGCCGCTGGCGATCGGCGATTACACGCAGTACAACTACCTGTCGGTATTCGCTCCCGAGATAAAGGGCGACTGGGCGTTTACGCTGGTTCCGGGCTATGAGCGCGAGGACGGCACGATCGATCATTCGGTTTCCGCATGGGAGACGGCCTGCGTTATCATGGCGACGAGCAAAAAGCAGCAAAAGGGCTGGGAATTCCTTAAGTGGTGGATGAGCGATTACACCCAGACAGAATACGGCAATGAGATAGAAAATGTTCTCGGAGTTGCGGGACGCGTTGCTACGGCGAACATGAACGCGCTCGAGAATCTTCCGTGGGCGACCGCGGACTACAGGGAGCTGACGAGACAGCTCTCATGGGTAAAGGCCCTGCCTCAGGTTCCCGGCGGATACTTTACCGAGCGTCACATCAAGAACGCATTTTACACGGTTTACAACAACAACGAGGATCCGAGGGAAACACTTCAGGATTACGTAAAGCAGATAAATTACGAGATAAGCAGAAAGCGTCTCGAGTTCGGGCTGCCTCTTGAATAAGGGGAATAGGAGAAATCGGAATGGAAAAAGAAGTACAAAAAGAGAATACTTCCGAGTCGATCTACCTGCGCTATATAAAGCGGCGGGCGGGGCTCCTGAAAAAAGATATACGCCGTCACAAGACTTCGTATCTCTTTATCCTGCCCTACTGCCTGCTCTTTACGGTATTCATCCTTGCGCCGGTACTCGTATCCATAGGCTTGAGCTTCACATACTTCAACGTTCTCGAAACGCCGAGGTTTGTGGGCTGGCAGAACTATGTCGACCTGTTCTTCGCGGATGAGGTTTTCTTAACGGCGGTAAAGAATACTTTCCTCTTCGCAGTAATTACGGGCCCTATCGGTTATTTCATGGCCCTGTTCATTGCCTGGATGATCAACGACATCAGGAACAAAAAGATCCGTGCGTTCATGACACTTCTGTTCTACGCGCCGACCATTTCGGGACAGGCCTACATCGTATGGAAATACATCTTCTCGAGCGATACCTACGGCTTTGCGAACGCATGGCTGATGAAGCTCGGGATAACCTATTCGCCGCATCTGTGGTTTGAGGACCAGAAATACATCGTTCCGATCCTGATCATCGTCGTACTCTGGATGAGTATGGGCACCGGATTCCTTTCGTTCATCGCAGGTCTGCAGAACGTCGACCAGTCGCTCTACGAGGCAGGATACATGGACGGCGTAAAGAACCGTTTTCAGGAGCTCTGGTACATCACTCTGCCTTCGATGAAGCCCCAGCTTATGTTCGGCGCGGTAATGACGATCACGAGCTCGTTCGCGATCCATGACCAGCTGGCGGCCCTGGCGGGCTTCCCCAGCGTCAACTACGCTGCGCACACCGTTGTTTCCCACCTCGTGGACTACGGAAGCATCCGTTTTGAAATGGGCTATGCTTCGGCGATCGCAACGCTGCTGTTCATAGTCATGATAGTTTGCAACAAGGTGATCCAGGCCTTGCTCAGAAAGGTAGGGCAGTGATCATGAAGCTACACAGAAAAAGAGCGAAACAGAGCCATTCGATGGTCGGAAACGCGTTCAGCATCGCGATCCTGATCCTGATGGGCGCGTTCATGGGACTTCCTCTCGTGCTGGCGGTATGCAACTCGTTAAAGCCGCTCGAGGAGCTGTTCATCTTCCCGCCCAGATTCTTCGTAAGAAACCCTACCGGAAAGAACTTCCACGATATCTTCGTGCTGATGCGCGAGTCATGGGTTCCGTTCAGCCGCTACATCTTCAACACCGTATTCATCACGCTGTTCGGTACGGTGGGCCACCTGTTTGTGGTAAGCCTTTGCGCTTATCCGCTCGCAAAGCATAAATTCCCCGGAAGAAACGTGATCTTCTGGCTTATCATCACCGCCCTGATGTTCTCGGCGCATGTTACCGCGATCCCGAACTACCTGATCATGTCGGGTCTGGGCTGGCTGGACAATTATCTTTCGCTGATCGTGCCCGCGATCGCGAAGCCCATGGGACTGTTCCTGATGAAGCAGTTCATGGAGCAGGTTCCCGATTCGCTGATCGAAGCGGCGAGGATCGACGGAGCGAGCGAATTCTCGATATTTACGAGGATCGTTATGCCGAGCGTAAAGCCGGCGTGGCTCACGCTGATCATCTTCTGCTTCCAGGACCTCTGGAACCTTCAGGGCTCGAACTACATTTACAGTGAGAACTTAAAGACCCTGCCTTACGCGCTTTCGCAGATATCCGCCGCGGGTATCTCGAGAGCCGGAGCTACGGCGGCTGTTGCGGTAATAATGATGATCATCCCGATCACGATCTTCATTTTCTGCCAGAGTAACATCATCGAAACGATGGTGTCCTCGGGTATCAAGGAATGAGAGGTGAGCGCATGAAGAAAAGAATCCTGTTTATCGTTTCATTGCTCGCCTGGGCGGGACTTATGGCGCCGACCGCCGCAAAGGCGGAGGTTCCGTACGAAACCTACAGCTACAACTATTATTCCGAGACGGTCGCGCAGCCTCATGTATATCTGTTTGAGGAGACGCTCTCGTTCGCCGGTTTTGAAACGCCTTTAAAGAACCCTCAGGACATGTTCATAAAGGGCGACGACATCTACATCGCCGATACGGATAATTCGAGGATCGTAAAGACAAATACGGCCGGAGAGCTGATCTTCGAGATCCTCTGTGCGGACGGAGAGGGCGATCCGCTCTCAAAGCCGCAGGGACTGTTCGTTACCGCGGAAGACCACATTTATGTGGCCGACAGCGGCAACGGAAGACTCGTGGAATACGATGAGAACGGCGCATACCTGCGTCAGATCGGACGTCCGGTCACCGACCTCATCGATCCGTCGGTCATCTACACGCCCCAGAAGGTCGTGGTGGACAAGGACGGAAGGATATATGTGACGGCCTACGGAATCAACATGGGTTTGCTCGAATTCAACATTGACGGCGATTTCCAGAGCTTCATGGGCGCCGCGCAGGTTTCGGTCTCACCCTTCGAGTACATCTGGAAGAATTATTTCTCCACGAAGGAACAGAGGGCGCGCATGGCGACCATAGTTCCGACGGAGTACAGCAACATTTTCGTCGACAAGAGCAATTTCATCTACGCGACGATCAACAACCTGACCAACGCCGACATGGTGAACGGAGCCGACGCGATAAGACGCCTGAACCCCACGGGCAACGACGTTCTGCGCCGCCTCGGACATTATCCGATCACCGGAGATATCTACAAGTCGGAGGACAATAAATGGTCCTCGTTCATCGATGTCGCAGCTACGGATTACGGATGCTACTTCGTTCTCGACAACGCCAACGGCAAAGTCTTCGGTTATGATTACGACGGCAATTCGCTCTTCGTATTCGGCCGCAACGGCTACCGCGAGGGGAATGTCCAGAACGCGGTCGCCATCGGTATCAATGACGACGCCTCGGTGATCTACATACTCGATTACCAGCTCGGCAGCATCCTGACCTATTCGATCACGGAATACGGACAGCATCTGCTCGATGCGCTGAGGCTCAGCGATTCGGGCGATTCGGAGGGATCGATCAATGAATGGAAAGAGGTCCTCCGCCTCAACAGCAACAACGAATTTGCTTACACCGGACTCGGAAAGAACTTCCTGGCCAACGGCGAATACAAGAAGGCCATGGAGTATTTCAGGAACGGAAACAACAAGAAATACTATTCAAAGGCACTTTATTACCATCGCAAAGAGCTGATGGAGCAGAACTTCGGAAAGATCATGGCGGCGCTGGCCGTTCTGATCCTGATCCCGATTATCGTAACCGTCGTAAAGAAGATCAAGAAATGGGCAGGTGATGTTAAATGCGCTATGTCAGAGAAATAAAATACGGCTTGCACGTTATATTCCATCCCTTCGACGGTTTCTGGGACCTGAAGAAGGAACACCGCGGATCGCTTGCTGCCGCGCTTACGTTCGTCGGGATAGTGATCATGCTCATGACCTTTGAGAAGCAGACCACGGGCTTTCTGTTCAACACGGTGCGCTTAAAGGACGTCAACGTTGTCGTTGATGTGCTGACCGTCACGATGATCTACGTGCTCTGGTGCGTGGCGAACTGGTGCCTGACTTCGCTGATGGACGGCGAGGGAAATATGAAGGACATCTTCACGGCGATGGGCTATGCGCTCATCCCGCTGATCCTGGTCCGCATCCCGATGATCATACTTTCACTCGGGATCACTGCGGAAGAGGGAACCTTCTACTACGTACTCGATGTGCTCAGCTACATCTGGACCGGAATACTCGTATTCTTCGGGACGATGATCACGCATCAGTATTCGTTCAAAAAGACTGTGCTTACCTGCATCTGCACGGTTATAGGCATGGGAATAATAATGTTCATCGGACTGCTGTTCTTTAACGTCATCCAGCAGATGATCACATTCTTTACCACGATTTACAAGGAACTCAGGTTTTAGGAAAGGGGGATATCATGAAGAAACGGCTTTCTGCGTTTTGCGCATTGCTCATGATATTCATACTGCTGATATCCGTGTGTCCTGCGGGCATGAACGGCTCTAATGCTGCCGACGCCGCGGCTCCTTCGGGTATGAAAAAAGCTGCCGAGAACGACAGCCTGATCCTGTATGTGGATGAAGAAGAGACGGATATCGCGGTCTATGTAAAGAAGACCGGAGCTTTCTTCTACAGCAATCCCGTTGATGCCGGCACCGACACGTTTGCTTCCGCATATCAGAAGAGACAGCTGAAATCGCAGATCTATGTACGCTATTTCAACGAGAATGTCCAGGAAGCGAGCATGGACAATTACAGCAACTGCATACAGGACGGCCAGTTCGAGATCGAGTACACCGATGACGGAATGAAGATCACCTATTCGATGGGAGAAGGCCTTGCCAAGCTCCTCCTTCCCACCGTTATCAGCGTCGAACGTCTTGAGAGCTACGCTGCGCAGCTTGATTCCTCGAAATCAAAGAAGCTCCTCAGAAACTACACCAAATACGACCTCTCGACCATGAAGGAGGCCGATAAAAAAGAGAAGCTCGAGAGCTATCCCGGACTCGAGAACCACAGCATTTACGTACTGAAAACAAGCACGAAGGATTACGTAAAGGAAGATCTTTCGGCTTATATCCAGGAAGCCGGATATACCTGGGACGACTACGATTTTGATCTCATTGACAACGGATATGAGACCGAGAACACGAAACCCTGGTTCACGGTACCGCTCAGCTACAGGCTCGAGGGTGAGAACCTGATCGCCGAAGTGGATCCCGCCGAGGTGGAATACAACGAAGAGGGCTATTATCTCGTGGATATCGAGATCCTGCCTTACTTCGGAGCGGCCCGTGCGGGTGAGAGCGGATATCTCTTTATTCCCGACGGCAGCGGCGCGCTGATCAACTATGACAATAAGGCGACTACCGCATATACGGCGAAGGTCTACGGACAGGATGTTACGATGAACGTCCTTTCAACCTCACAGTCGCAGATCGACCAGTCGGTTACGGTCAAGATGCCTGTTTTCGGGGCAAAGACCGGCGACAGCGCCTGGTACGCGATCATTGAGGACGGAGACGGATACGCGGATCTGACAGCCTCTGTTTCGGACCGCATCAACAGCTACAACAATGTCTACGCGGGCTTCCAGTTCCTTGAATACGGAGTCTGCTCGCTCGGAAGCATGGTCGGCTCAAACAGCTTCCAGATGTATTCTGCCGAGAAATTCAACGGAACATATAAGCTGAGATACGGCTTCCTTTCGGGAGACAGGGCCGATTATTCGGGAATGGCCGAAGGTTACCGCAATTACCTGATAGAAAAGGGAGCGCTTTCCTCGCGTCTTACGGGGAACGGCATACCGTTCTATGCGGAGTACATCGGCGCGATCGACAGGAGCGCGACCTTCCTCGGCATCAAATACCGCTCGGTAACGCCGGTTACTACTTACGCGCAGGCCGGGGAGATCACCGACAAGCTGATCTCGGGCGGCGTTTCGAACATCAACGTCATTTATTCCGGCTGGGCCAACGACGGCCTGCACGGAACCGCATATACAAAGATAAAGCCTGTATCCAAGCTCAAAAAGGGCGGAACGACGCAGGAAGAATTCATAAAGAACATGACGGCAAAGTCCGCGGACACTTTCTTTACCGCGGAATTTCAGAGAGTCTACTACGATGTGATGGGCGATGGCTACACGCTTCTCGGAAGCGCGCCGAAGTATTTTGACCGCTCATCCGTCAAGGAAGCCACCTATTATATCTCGAACGGCATGGTGGACTCAAACGATAAGATCTGTCTGATCAGGCCGTCGCTGGCCATGAAGGTCACCGAACAGCTGAAGAAGAAATTCTCGAAGACGGCGGATATCGGATTTGATGTCGGAACGATCAGCTGGATGCTCTATACGGACCAGCAGAGCGAGAATTACACCGACAGGCAGGACGCTAAGGAATACAATACCGCCGCGGTAAAGAGCCTTAATGAGGCGTTCGGCGGAAGGATCCTCATTGACAACGCGAACGCGTATATGATCCCGTTCGCGGCGGACGTTATCAACGCCCCGTTCGATTCGAACCGCAACCGCATCGTTGACGAGGTCGTACCGTTCTATGAAATGGTGCTCCACGGCTATGTTGACTACGCGGGCGACTGCCTCAACATGACCGACGATTACAACACGACGCTGTTAAAGAGCATCGAATCCGGATCGGGTCTCTATTTCAAATGGATCTACGAGGATAACTCGATCCTGAAGGAAACCGATTTTGACTCGCTGTATTCGGTCAATTACGAAGCCTGGCTCGACAAAGCGGTCTCCGATTACAAACGTGCCGATGCTGTTCTCGGAAGCCTTCGCGGGCAGACGATAACAAAGCACGAGATCATCTCCGATAAGGTAGTGCGCGTAACCTATGAGAAAGGAACGCAGATTCTGGTCAATTACTCAAAAGCCGATGCCGTTGTGGACGGACAGGCTGTCGGTGCCGGAAGCTTTGCGGTGGTGACTGGAAGATGAAGAAAAAAGGCTATTTTAAAAGAGTTCAGGGAAAGCTCAGACTCACCCTTCTCGGACGTGAGGCGCTGGCCGGCATCGGTTTCGCACTTCCGTTCCTGATCGGATTCTTCGGGCTTTTCCTCCCGATGATCGTGAAATCGGTATCCTACAGCTTCAGCAACATGACCGTCGAGAAGACCGGATATGTGCTTACAAAGGCGGCAAACAACGGCTTTGAGCATTACATCCGGGCGCTCACGATCGATCCCGATTTCAACAGACAGCTCCTCCAGGCCATACTCGATATGTTCACGAAGGTTCCGCTGATACTGATCTTCAGCTTCTTCATGGCGAACCTGCTGAACCAGAAGTTCCACGGACGCGCGGTGGCCAGGAGCATACTGTTCCTGCCCGTTATCCTTACTTCGGGCGTGGTACTCGGACTTGAATCCTCGGACCTTCTGTTGACCACGAGAAGCCCCGCGGAAATGACAGGTACCGACTTCAGTACGATCATGAACGTCTCGGGCCTGCTGCTTGAATATACCGACCTTCCCGCTTCGGCGATCAATTTTCTCGCCAGCGCGGTAAACGGCATTTACAGCATAATAATCGCATCGGGCGTGCAGATACTGATATTCCTCGCGGGACTCCAGTCGATCAGCCCTTCGCTGTATGAGGCTTCATCGATGGAAGGAGCAACCGCATGGGAGAATTTCTGGAAGATCACCTTCCCGATGATCAGCCCGCTGATCCTCGTTAACAGCATCTATTCGATCATCGACTCATTCACGAGCGAGACGAATGCGATCATGAAGGATATCAAGAGTACGATATTCAGCGAGGTCAAATACGGACTGGGATCGGCGATGGCATGGATCTACTTTGTATGTATCGGGATCATACTGCTGGTGGTAGGCAGCCTGATCTCAAGACATGTTTTCTACAATGACGAGCAACGATAGGACCGGAAAGGAAGCATTATGAACGCAACAACAAAGACCGCCAGGGTGCACAGGCTTACGGCAGCCAAAGTCGGAAGAGGGCTTTGGAGCATTGTGCGCGGCGTCATAATCGCGGGGATCTGTTTTACGATCCTCCAGCCGCTGTTTGTAAAGCTCTCCGTCTCATTTATGAGTGAGAAGGACCTTTTCGATTCCGCGGTCAAGTACATTCCGAAGCATTTCACGCTGAACAATTACAAGCTTGCCCTGAAAGGCATGGACTACTGGAACTCGCTCCTGAGGACCTTCCTTCTTTCGGGCGGCGTGGCGCTGCTCCAGCTTGCCAGCTGCATGCTCGTCGCGTACGGCTTCGCGAGATTCAGATTTCCGTTCAAAAAGATACTGTTCGCATGTGTGATCCTTATGCTGATCGTACCTCCGCAGATCATCATGCTGCCGCTGTTCATGCACTTCAGATTTTTTGACATCTTCGGCATCTTCAAGGCGGTAAACGGAGCGCCGGTCAGTCTGCTCGATACGTACTGGCCATTCCTGATACAGGCGGCGACCTGCACGGGCTTTAAGAACGGACTGTTCATCTATATGCTGCGCCAGTTCTTCAAGGGTATGCCCAAGGAACTCGAAGAAGCGGCGTTCGTTGACGGCTGCACAAAGCTCAAGACCTTTATCAGGATAATAATCCCGAGCGCGGTTCCGATGATGGTCACGATCTTCCTGTTCGGCTTCGTATGGCAATGGATGGATTCGTTCTATACTTCACTGTACCTGAAGGGTACGAAGGTAATCCCCGTTGCGCTCGATTCGCTGTCGGCTTCGGTATACAGCGAATATACGAATTACGGCGGAAGCATGAATTTCATAAGTCCCGGCTTCATTTCCATGATGAACAACACCGGAACCATACTTGCGATGGTACCGCTCATCGTACTGTATCTCGTATGCCAGAGATACTTCGTGGAGGGCATAGAGCGCTCCGGTATCGTAGGATAATTGCATGAGGGGCAAGACCCGAATGCTTTATTAAATAACTTTATACACTGCAAAAGCAGAAAAGGAGGTTTTTATGAAAAACGCAACAGTGAAGAAGATGCTTGCTCTTGTACTGAGCATCGTCATGATCCTCACGGTAGTCGGCTGTAAGAAGGAAGCTCCCGCTCCCGATCCCGGCCAGGCGACCACACAGGCACCTTCACAGGGGGACACAAAGACTACTGAGGCTCCTAAGGCTACGGATGCTCCCAAGGCTACGGATGAGCCCGAGCCCACACCCGAGCCCGAACCCGAGTATGACTTCGGCGGCAGAGTATTCAGGATCGGTTCTTACTACGACATGACTCCCGATCCCAACAAGGGCGCTCTTGAGGCAGCTCTTGCCGACAGGATCGCAGAAGTTGAGGAGAAGTACAACTGCAAGATCGAGTTCCTTGATCTCGGCGGCGACTATCTGGCTGACTATGTTACCAGCGTTCTTGCGGGCGATCCCATCTGCGACATCGGATACGTTGTAACCCAGAACCTTCTTCCTTCACTCATTGAAGGCGGAATCGCATATCCTCTTGACGGACTTGCAGCACTTGACCTTTCCGAATACAAGTGGAGAAGCGATGTAGTTGAGGCAGGTAAGTACAAGGGCCATAACTACACAATGCTGTTAAAGGATCCCGAGATCCGTTACGGTATCTTCTGGAACAAGACCTTATTCGATCAGTACGGATTACCTAACCTTTACGACCTTGTAGACAGCGGCGAGTGGACATGGGAGAAGTTCCAGGAGATCGCAGGATCGAGCAATCAGGATCTTGACGGCGACGGCGAGATCGATATCTACGGCTTCAACGCACGAGAGAACCTTGCATGGTGCTTCCTTTACTCGAACGGCGCTTATGTAGCAACAAAGACCGATTCCGGCATCGACATCGACTTCAACGATCCCAAGGTTGTTGAAGGTCTTACCGGACTTCAGAATTTCACCCAGAATGTTAAGTTCCGTGACGCAATCGACTGGTCAAAGGAAGGCTGGGATTCCTTCATTAAGGATTTCCGCGACGGCAAGTACATGATGTGCCTTGAGGAGTTCTGGATCTCGTACGCTTACCTGAACAAGGAAGACGGCGGAATGACAGATGACTGGGGCTGGGTACCTTTCCCCAAGGGACCTTCGGCAACAGACTGGTCCTGCTACGGCAAGGAGAACGGCGCACGTTTCATGCTTAACGGCGTTGAGGATCCCGAGTCGGTTGCACTTGTTTACGATCTGATCACCGATCTGGCCGACAACAATGACGATTGGGACGATCTTATGGAAGATAAGCTCGAGAACTGGTGCCGTGACGCCAAGACTGCAGAGCTCGTTTCCTACATCTACAACAACAAGCTTGCGGTTATCAACGGTGTACAGGGCTTTGGTGACCTGAACGGCGCTATCAACGAGATGATCTCAGCAGTTTCCAAGGGAGAGATGACTCCTCAGACAGCTCTCGAGACCTACCAGTCTTCGATCACTGCTGCCATGAACGATATCTCGAACCACGACTACAACGCCGACATGCTGGAATACAAGGTTGACGAGCCTGCGGAATAATTCCCGTTTATAACACATTCATGGACAATGAGAAGAAAATAACGATCTACGACATTGCCAAAGAGGCCGGGGTATCTGCTTCGCAGGTATCCCGGGCCATCTCGGGCAAGGGATACGTATCTGAGGAAAACAGGGCCAGGATCAACGAGCTGGTCGAGAAGTACAATTACAGGCCGAACGCCGTTGCGCGCAACCTTCAGAAGGGTGAGAGCAATACGGTGGGCTTCCTTATCCCCCATGTTTATCAGGAGTATTTCCCGCTCGTGTATTCGGTATTCGAGCGCGAAATGACCGCGAGGGGCTATGTGACCATCGTGTTCAACGGCAAAAGTACGCCCGAAGACGAGATCAGGAACCTTAATCTGCTCGAAGAGCTTCGGGTGGATGCGGTCGTGATCATCGGCGGAAGCCTGGACTTTGCAGACTGGAACGAAAGAGACAATTATGTCAGGACCATCAAGGATCTGAGCAGAAAGATCCCCTGTATCCTCGGCAATGAGAGAGCAGGGACGCTCTCCTGCTCCGGAGTCTATGTAAATATAGACAAGGGCGCGGAGGCGCTGGTCCGCCATCTTGCGGAAAAGGGACACAAGAGCATGGGCATCCTCGGAGGCTTCAGGTCGGTTCATCCGTCCTTCCGCCTTCAGGAAAGCCTGAAAAAGTTCGGAAAACAGTACGGACTTGAATTCCGTCCCGAATGGCAGGTATTCTCGTCATACAATTCCCTCGACGGAGCGGAAGCGATGCGCGAGCTGCTGAAGCAGAAGGAACTTCCCACAGCCGTCTGCTGTATCAACGACGAGATTGCTGTCGGTGCGATGGGCGTTGCTCTGGACAGAGGGATGAGAGTGCCTGAGGATATCGCGTTTACCGGATTTGACGGAGTAGACCTGAGCCGTCAGTTCCGTCCGCAGGTCACCACCATCCAGATGGATTTCGAGACCATGGGCAGGAAGCTTGCGGAACTCGCCTACAACAGCATTAAGGGCGAGCGGCAGGTCACCGACGTTGTGGTCGATCCGTGGGTGGAGATCAGGCAGAGTACAAACGGATAACAAACTTTTTAACGAATAAACCCTATAAACTTGAAAAAGGCGGTCATCGTAAGGATGATCGCCTTTTTTGCATGAGATAATATTATATGCCGTGAAATATCAGAAATCGCAGGACTTGGGTGTTCTGGGATAAGGGATGACGTCGCGGATGTTCTCAACGCCTGTGAGGTACATGATCAGGCGCTCAAAGCCCATACCGAAGCCGGAGTGGATACAGCCGCCGTATCTTCTGGTGTCGAGATACCAGTCGATACCCTCTTTGTCTACGCCCATCTCGTCCATACGCTTCAAGAGTACGTCGAGATTCTCCTCTCTCTGGCTGCCGCCCATCAGCTCGCCCGCCTGGGGAACGAGCAGGTCAACTGCAGCTACGGTAGCGTTGTCGGGGTTGACCTTCATGTAGTAAGCCTTGATATCCTTGGGCCAGTCTGTTACGAAAACGGGGCCGTGGAAATATTCAACGATGTACTTCTCGTGCTCCTTCGCGATATCCTCACCGTAGTCGGGTTGGAACTCCCACTTAACGTCGGCCTTCTTTAAGATGTCGATGACATCGTGATGGGAGATGCGTGTGAACTTCGCGTTGATGATGCCGTTCAGCTTATCCTTTAAGCCGTTGGAAACGAACTTGTCGCAGAAATCGATCTCTTCGGGACATCTCTCCATAACGTACTTAACAACGAATTTGAGCATATCCTCTTCGATGTCCATGAGACCCTGCAGGTCGCAGAAAGCCATCTCGGGCTCGATCATCCAGAACTCGTTCGCATGGGTCTGGGTGTTGGAGTTCTCTGTTCTGAAGGTGGGGCCGAAGGTGTAGATATCGCCGAAAGCCATCGCAAAGGTCTCACCCTGGAGCTGGCCGGAACCGGTGATGAACGACTGCTTGCCGAAGAGGTCCTTAGAGAAATCAACCTTTCCCTCGGGAGTCATGGGCAGATCGTTCATGTTCAGCGTGGTGATCTTGAACATCTGATCGGAGCCCTCGCAGTCCGCGCCGGTGATCAGGGGGGTATGAACATATACATAGCCTCTGTCCTGGAAATATGTGTGGACAGCCATAGCGGCTACCGAACGTACCCTGAATACTGCCGAGAAAAGGTTCGTCCTGGGGCGGAGATGCGCAACGGTACGGAGATACTCTCTCGTATGGCGCTTGGGCTGGATCGGGTAATTCTCGGGGCAGTCGCCGAGCAAAGTTACCTTTGAAGCCTTCAGCTCAAAAGCCTGCTTGTTCTCGGGAGTGAGCACGAGAGTTCCGGTCACCTCTACGCTGGCGCCTACTCTGATCCTGGAGATATCCTCAAAATTGCTGAGCTCCTTCTCGTAAACTACCTGAAGATTATCGAAAAATGATCCGTCGTTTACAGTAAGGAATCCAAACTGTGCCTGCGAGCGGTTTGTGCGTACCCAGGCGTATACGGTCACTTCTTTGGATGCATATTCGGATGTGTTTCTGAACAGTTGTTTAATTCTTGTTCTCATCATAGTCCTCCGTTTGTTTTATACATATCAACTATAATAGCAAGTTTTTCCCGAATTTCAAACATTTTTTCCTTTTTTTTGGTGCAAGGCGCGCTATAATGAAAATGAAGTATCGTATATTTTCATTGCGGAAAGCAGGACAGGGGTTTTATGCGTATTTCGTTCAAAAAGATCGTCAGGGCCGCAGCACTTGGGATGCTGGCAATAATGACAGTTTTATCGGCAGCGCCGGCGTACGGCGTATCGGCGGCGGATACGGGTACCGCCGTGTCTGCAGGCAGCGAAGATGATATCAAGCGCAACGGCGGAGGCTATGCGGTCACCGGGCAGGTAGAGGGCACCGGATACGCCGCATTTCTTTACGATTCCAAGAACGGGCTTCCCACCTCGGATGCAAATGCTATTTACTGCGCCAGAAACGGCTTTATTTGGATCGGAAGCTATTGCGGCCTTATTGTATACGACGGAACCACATTCGGCCGTATGGAGTCTTCTACGGGCATTACAAACGCAAACGCCATCTATGAGGACAGTCTGGACCGCCTCTGGGTCGGCACGAACGACAACGGCCTCATCCTTATGGACAATGACGGCCGCTATCTGCGTTACGACGATGCGGACGGACTGACCTCTCTTTCGATCAGATCCATTACCGGCGACAACGACGGCTATGTCTACATTGGTACCACCACCGGCATCTGCTACGTGGACACCGAACTGAAGCTACATAAGCTCGACGCCGATCTGGTCAACAACGAATATATAACAAGACTCGTGTTCGACGGCGCGGACACCGTCTACGGCACGACGAGAGCCGGCGCGGTATTTGCGATCCGCGATCATAAATGCATAGGCTATTACAACGGCGACGATCTCGGAATAGGCGAGATCACCACGGTCTATCCCGATCCGCAAAACGCGGAGCATGTCTATCTCGGAACGAAGCACGGCTATGCCGCGCTCGGCGATTTTTCCGATAATTTCAGGAATCTCCAAAAGATCTATATTGCGGATCCCGACGATATCACACACGGAGTGAACAACTCCATTACCTGGATCACATACGCCGCGGAGAGGATGTGGTTCCTGACCAAGAGCATGATCGGCTACATTGACACGGACGGCATTTACAAAGTAGTGGACGATCTTCCGATGACGAGCTCGATCGGTTCGATGATCGAGGATTTCGAGGGCAATCTCTGGTTTACCTCGGACCGTCAGGGAGTCATGAAGATCGTTGCGAACAAGTTCACCGACATCTTCTATATCGCGGGGCTGGAAAGCGCCGTAGTCAACGCCACCTGCAAATACAGGGGCGACCTTTATATCGGCACGGACAGCGGCCTTATCGTGCTTGACTCAAATAATAAAAAGGTCGAAAGCCCGCTCGCCGATTACCTTGACAATACGAGGATCAGATGCCTGATGGAGGATCCAGAGGGGAATCTCTGGGTATCGACCTATACGAACGGGCACGGTCTGGTCTGCTACACGCGTGACGGCGATATCGAGAGCTTCAGCGAGGAAAACGGCATGCCGAGCAACGAATTCCGCTGCACGGTCATGGCATCCGACGGAAGGATACTAGCGGCATCGAACGGAGGCCTCGTGATACTCAAAGACCGCGCGATCGAGCGCGTGATCGATGACAATACCGGACTTACCAACACCGTCATCCTGACTATCTGCGAGGGCGACAACGGCAAGCTTTATCTCGGAACCGACGGCGACGGCATATATGTGATCGACGGCAATAAGATCACGAAGAAAGGACGCAAGGAGGGTCTCTCCAGCGAAGTCGTAATGCGCATTACGAAGGACGGGACGCGCGGCATATACTGGATCGTGACTTCCAACTCCATCGAGTACATGAAGGACGGCGTGATCACGACGGTCTCGCAGTTCCCCTATTCCAACAACTACGAGATCAAATTCGATGCGAGCGGAAACGCATGGGTGCTTGCCTCGAACGGCATATATGTAGCTGATGCCGAAGACCTGCTCTCCGGAGAGCCTTTTGAGTACAGTTTTTACAATACTTCAAACGGACTCCCTTCGGTAGCCACAGGCAACAGCTACAGCGCGCTCGAACCCGACGGAACGCTTTATCTGGCGGGCAGGACGGGCGTCAGCTGCGTAAATATCGACAATTACTACGACAGCTCGGTCAATGTGAAGCTCATGATCCCTTACGTCGAGGCGGACGGCGAGTACTATTATCCCGGCAGCAACGGCAAGGTAACGATCCCCGCCGGCATTGACTCGATCACGATCTACGGCTACGCGGTGGCTTATTCGCTCAACGACCCGAAGATCAGATGCTACCT
>JAEEGH010016955.1_pt1 | contig 15615 bp, 18 predicted proteins | sample 9134181 | NCBI WGS metagenome assembly JAEEGH01 (sample SAMN16246544, study PRJNA631951) | gut metagenome | biome: gut microbiome; feature: rumen; material: DP-attached | host: Bos | place: Iran: Karaj | collected 2018-10 | reverse complement strand
GCGTCCTGGTGGTCGTGGTCATCCTCTCCGCCATCACCGTCTCCATGTTACCCGCTGATTCCATCCCGACAGGATTCTTCCAATTCAAATAGACCGAATCATGAAAAAAACGCTACTTCTCTTTACGATGGCCATCCTGCTGGTTTCCTGCACTACAAAGCTTCCGCAGAAAGTGGATTACCCCCACTATGCATTCCGAAATATCGCCTCTCAGGAACTGATAAGCGTGGAACGGACGGACACGGCTACCGTCTTGTCTTTCAAGTCCTTCTACCTATCGCATCAATGGATAAAGGTATCCCCTGAAGCCTACTTGACGGATGGAAAGACCAAGTATGCCTTGAAAGGGACAGTGGGCATTACGCCCGGCGAACTACTTTACATGGATGACGATGGCCATGCTGAATACAAGCTTTTATTCGAGCCCATCCCCAAAAGCGCGAAAGATATCAGTTACATCGAGAGTGAAGACGCATCCAGGGCGTTCAATTTCTATCACATTGACTTGAGCGGCAAGGCACCGGTAACCCTTAAAACATCGCAAAAGCTTCCTGATTCTCTTCCTGAAGTGACTTTGAAATCGGGAGAGACCACCATCGAGATAAAACTTCCTTGTTCACTTGTCGGCCTTCCTCAGGTGCCAGTAACGATGTACGTCAACTCTTTCTTCCCACCTGATCAAAAGGAATACAATGGTCTTTTGGATGATAATGGCAAAGCTAGCTTCAGTATTTACCTTTATGGCCCTGCACAAGCGATACTGGTGGTGGGGGACGAATTATCGTATGGGTATATTCTTCTGGATCCCGGCGAAACTGTCTCCGTCACAGTTGATGGAAGCGGAAGGCAATTGACGATTGATAATCTTTTTTTAGGAGAAGAAATACCCCAAGATTTCATATGTACCGGCAAGTATGCTGCTGTGAATATGCTGGACCAGAGCGAAACAATGAACTATACCTTCGATATCTACAACGGCTCCTTTGCCTTGAATGCCGAAACAATGTCGGAGTATGCCGCAATCGTAAAAAACACTTACGATGTAAAATTGTCTGCCCTGGCCGCAGCCGATACACTCTCACCTTTCTTAAAGGAGTATCTGAAAGGATTTATCGCTGCAGAAGCAACGCAGGCCATCTGTAATGCCGGCACCATTCGTAAGGTTCAGTATCGTATGGCCCATCATGGAGATGTCAGTGGCTATGAGAAAGGAGCCTTCACAATAGAAGATGTCTCCTTCTTAAAGGATATGAATCTGAATGATTCCCGAGTCCTTCTGTTCGGCACCGACTGTATCCTCGGACCAGAACTCAGTCCGCTTGTTTTCCCAGATGGAAAAGGCTTTCAGTCCGATTTCTCCGAGGCGCTCCTTATTGCCCGTAAGGCCTATTTAGACGGGACGCTCGATTCTGCTGACATGGAGGCGCTTGATAACATGGATTCTCCAATCTACAAAGAAAGCATCGAATCACTTCTGAAAGCCCATGAGGCCGCATCTGAGGCGATGCCTGATTATGTAAAAGAGGTCCCGGATGTCCCTGCCGGTAAACTGCTGGATGCCATCTTGTCCCAATACAAGGATCAGGTAGTGTTAATCGACATCTGGGCAACCTGGTGCAGTCCTTGCCGGTACGCGCACAGGCAATTGGAGCCGATGAAAGACAACCGCTACAAGGATGTCACCTTCGTGTATTTCACTAGTACGACATCTCCGCTCCCGGATTGGCGACAGATGATCGGTGACATTCGTGGAGACCATTACTATTTCACAGAAGAACAACTGAAGACCATCTTCACCCAGATAGAATCCAATGCCTATCCAACCTATCTCATCGTCGGACGAGACGGGACAATCCAAGGAAAAGTCATAGGTTTCGGAGAATCCTTATATCAACAATTAGACGCGGCACTAGCCTCAAAGAAGACAGAAGGAAGATTGTCAACGTAGGTCATTTCTGTTATATCTCTCGGTGTGCAAGATTGCTCCAGACCTAAGGCCTCTTCGCAAACTTGCACATTTGTTTTCACCCCAAACCCTCAAGGGTGACCCCGCACCGCCCCGGCGCTGCGGTGCCTGCGGCAGGGCCGCCTCCAGTCGGTTTCTGATTGTCGGGCCCCTGGCCACTCCAAACAGAAACCGCCCTCCGGCAGCAAGGCACTTTGTTTTATTCCGGCCTACGGCCGGAGCTCCGCGCCGGCTGCGCCAGCGCTCTGCCTGTCATCGGGTCGAGCGCTACGCGCACGACCGCACGGCGGTCGTCGTTGTTGTCGTGTTTTTCGTGTTTGTGCGGGCAGTCTTCACGTGTAATCGCGCGATAACCGGCAGGGCTTGTTGCTGGGGCTTTGTCCTATTGGTAGTATTGCCTCTCTATACTCTCTATATACTCTTATACGCGATACGATACAAGCTACTTGGGGTAGTGGATACTATCAGTATAATGATTTTGGGAGATGGAACCGTCCGGTGCCTCGCGACCATCCTGCCGGGGCCTGCGTTGTCCAGCAGTCACTTCGGCCCATGGGTTTGGGTGGGTGGCGCATGAAAGCGGAAGGCCGAAGCATAACCTTTTCAATGTAACACCCCATACTGATAGCATCGATTGCGAGCCTAATGTGCTGCAAATTACGCTATTCCCCCCAAAAGCACTATTGACCGTCTGGCTTACGCAGGAGTTATGTGCCCGTTACGGAATTATCATTGGTTATGTAATAAACCTTTATTCTGAGTTTGGATTATAATTCGCCCCACGAACTACCTTCTCTTGTAATCGGCAGAAGTGAACGGAAATTTTGAACAAGAGCATATAAAAGCCGTAATCACTTAACGAAACTAGGCGTCTCTCCTTTAATGTCATCCTATCAATCGTACGACTGTCAATATTAATAACACGATCAAGGAAAACGATAGACTCGTTAAATGTATTTGTTTTTGGGAGGTAGAGTATCTGAGATATCCTCTGCTCTTTGATGCTTTTAATATGATCGTTAATTTGTTGTTCAGTAGCGTTCCCTTTTTCTATCTGAAACTTTCTGTATTTGGCCAATTCAATTAAAGGTGCGTACATCAACCGTGAATTAAACTGACGTTTATTATTCGGATCGATATCACAAGTGTTGGAAAGAACGATACAGTCGGTGTTTTTTACTCCTCTTTCAAGGTGCTCCATTTGAACATATGGCATGTCCTTGATGATATCTCCTTGGCATAGAAGATTATCTTCAGCAATGGATGTGTACATCCTTTGGTCTATATTCTTGGGGAAATCCTCAAGTTCTTTGATCAGCGTGTCATAGTTTTCCGCTGACAGATACTTGGGCAGGTAAATTCTGATTTCATCTTCAAGCGTCATAGCATCTCCCAGAAATAATCGTCAATCACAGCTTGGATGGATTCTTCAATTGGAACAAGACTATTTAGATAATTCTCTGCAAAGGACTTGATGACCAGCAAGTCGATCACGTTTGAATTGATTTCCACAGTATTATTGCTACGAGTATCCAAAAGGCCAGAGTATGTTTTGGGGCTCTGTTCAATTTGGACAGGAGATATAATAGAGGGGAGATCATCCATATTACACACATTCAACTGAGCGGTCCCGTCAGAAGAGAAGGTGAGAGCGGAAAGAACCGGGATTACCAGACCCTTGAAACTGGAGTATGTATCGATACGACTACTCATAGATAGGATCTAATTCGTTGATATATTCTGGTTTCAACAAAGAGTAGAACAAAGACTTCTCGCATTGATGGGCCGTATCAATTTCATTCTTGATGTTATGTAGGAAGAAATTGTCCTTATATTCTCTGAATGTGTCAATGTCAATCAAACAACCTTTTTTAACCGTAGTGGGAATAGGACGATATTCCGCAGAATTCGAGAATTGTAAAGTGCTGATGAAATTACCGTCCAGAATCTCAGTTCTAAAAAGGTTGGTGATAATGTTATATTGGTGAACAAATTTGAAGGTCATATTAAGTTTGTCCGATATGTCTCCTTCAAAGAAGTTCACATAACGGTGCCCAAGTCGAACGACATCTTTAACTACGCCAGCAGTATAAAGTTTATTGAAGATAATAAGAGCCTTTTGTGACAGCACATCCCACCCGATATAAGGAATCTTAGAACTCAAACAAATCACATCAGTCCCGATTTGCAAGATTGTATCTTCACCTTCTAACCGGTAGAGGGGTTTGAATTGCAGGTTGGGATCATTATCCCGTATTTGAGCCGGTATCTGAGACAAAGGAAGATTGACAACGCGGCCCGGATAGGTGTCTTTGACCAAACCGTAGATAAAACCAAAGATGACGCTTTTATCTAAATTCGAATTAAACCTTATTTCAAGAAGGGCGTCCACCAAAGGACATTTTCCAAGAGATTTTGGTATTATGATGCCATCCATAAGCCATATTATTACATATCGAAAATAAGCAAAAAAAAGGCCAGTCAACGTGGTAATAGGTAAAATTACAAAGATTCTTTTAAAGAACAAAAGAAGCAGAGCATTTTTTCTGCAAATAGAAATACGATGTCATAGGGGAATATTTGTCCGTTAAGGTCATATACCGTCGATAAGAAGACATATAACTCGACTCTCAATAATACAGAAGTCGTAATAATATACTGTATTTGGCAAATTGAGTCCACAGTCGAAGAATATAACGATATGACTTATAGCTAATGGTCGCAGTAGAGAACGATAGCGGCTACAATCATTGGTGGAACCCTTCTCCAGCGCCGCGGGCGCTTCCGAAGCGTTCCATTAATAAGGGCTAATGGGGTGCGCAAGCTTGTCGTGCCGCAAGCGGCACGGCAAACATGCGCATCTGATCTGCCCCCAGCCCCACAGGGGAGGCCAACACCCGGCTTACCACATCTCTTTGAGCGACCGCCACCCCAAGTTCCTCTACGTTTACATAATCATAGCGGCCTTGTGTTAAAACCGCGAGCGGTTTGAACACAAGTCAGATTATGCAAAGTAGAGGAACCTTTCTTTGATCGACTTTCAGTTGCCGGGTGAGTCGGCTGCCGCGCACAAGGGGCCTTCACTCCAGGCCCTTCCCGGGGCCCTGGGCCTTCGCTCAGGCCGCGCCGCAAGCGGCGCAGGTGCGACTGTCCAGTACACTGAACTATGGCGGCACCCTCCGGCCTTCGGCAGGGCTGCTCCAGTGCCTGCACCCTTTGCCCGTCCAAGGCCGCCCAAAGCGTGCAGTCCCTTCCACAGCTCGGCATCTTGTGTTTGACCGGCGCAAGCGCCGGGCGCAGTTCGACTGTCCGTCACGCCCCGTCACCGTACTACCTATGCGACGGCCGGAAGGAAGCCTCCGCCTCCGCTCACGCTCCGCGCTCGCTTCGCTCCGGCTTCCGGCTGCTCCAGCCGGCTCCGGCTCACCGTCGCCCGCTTCCGCCGCCACAGCTCGGCGAACACCGTTCAACACACTCCCGACCTTTCCCCCGCGCCTCGCTGGTCTGGTCGGTCTGCAGCGTTTGGCCGACAAGCGCCCAAACCCTCCATCCCGACCAGAGCGACCCACAACCAACTGCCACCATCCGGCACGAACTCGACCGCCCGGCACACTGGCGCTGGCAAAGTTCGAGAATAAAACTACCAGGGAGCAGCAGCGGCTCCGCCGCCGCTGCGGGTGCTCATCATTGGATAACTCCCTGAAAATTCGTACATTTGTATCAGCTCAGAGATACCTCCCAGCTACCTCTGAGCTTAAGAGTTGTAACCCCTATGAAGACCCTGGTTCCCTCCATCCTGATCAGTGACGCCTACGGCTCAGCAGGCAATCTGACCGCGTATCACCGGGACGGGAAGCTATACCTCAGGAAGAAGTCATCTGTAGGGGCTCCCAGCTCATCGGCGCAGCTGGCTACGTTGTCAGTACATCAGCGAGCCTTGGCTGCCTGGCGCTCTTTGTCACAGGAAGTGCAACTTCAGTGGAATGCCCTGGTCTGGAATGTCGAGCCGCACCGGCCACCCTTCGACCACTCCACCCGCATCTCCGGCTACAATCTTTTCGTCAGTGCCTACCACGGTTTCGCCACGCTCGGAAATGAGCATGTTCCGGAGCCTCGGGCCTTTGAGAAGTTTCCTCCATTTGCCGTTGAGGTGGGTGGAGCGTCTGTTGTTGAGGGGCTACTTTTGTTGCCGATATCGGTGTTTATTGCAGCAGCGTTTGTCCCTGAGCGTTACAGGCTGCTGGCCAAGATCCAATTGACGCAGCCGGGCAAGGGGCGTAACCCGGGCAAGATGCGGAATGTGCTTGCTGATCGTCCGTGTGGTTCCTCGTCTGTCAATCTCTTCATTGATCCGAGCATCTGGGGTCTCTACCTACAGCAATACCAGATGTACGCCCGGTTCATCCTACTCGATACTGTTACAGGCTACCGAAGCCAGTATCATCAGCAGTCGTCCGTGATTGGTTTTTAGTTGAAATTCCGTAAATTATCAGTCGAATATATGGAATTGATATGATTTTTTGATTATTAACCTTCGTGGTGGAGGTGACGAAACAGTCGCTTCAGCAGTGACGACACATCCATTTGATATAAATAGACAAGATTATTAAATCCGCCTTAATTGATGATTTATCAGTGGAGGCCGAGTACTGTATGGGGTATGATGGTTAACGGAATACTCGTTTCAATATACAACAAACGTTACCGTATACATTGTTTTCAATTGTGGTTGGGTCGCCGTGTTGGATATCTTGATATGGGCCGAGTTTGCTTGTCCAAAAGCCATTGCGAAGTTCTCTGGACGCATGAGTGCATATCTTAGAATTGGGCAGGGAATACAGAGCAACTTTTTGATAGCCATCTTCATGTTGATATCCATCACAAACCTCATACCCTTTCAACTTAAACGCTTCGATAAAATTCTGAATTGAAGGCTCCATCAAATCAGTGGTTGGCCAATAATCAATTCCGTCAATAAATCGGGTGGTACCTGTATTCGGCCACATCCACCTATCACTATAATTGTAAGCCCAAGCTATGCAATTGTAGGAATGGTCTTCTTTGCTCGTGACCTTGAAATTTACATCTTGCCCAAGTTTTGGAAAGGCGCTTATTATTGCTCTTCTTATTTGGTCAATTGATTCACCCATAATTTACACGCCTGCGGAATGGTTGTCCTCGGATTGTCCGAGATTTTCTTTTCAAAAATGAAATTTAAAGCCCAAACTAATGTTGAAGGGTTAGCTGAGATTTCCTCCACAATAAATGGAATAGCAGCCTTTCCCATCGCAACAATAGATTGGAAGTTCTCATTTTGAACAATGAGGTCAGGTGAAGATGAAAATTTTGTTTGCTGTTGCCAGCTATTAAGAAGAAATTGAAAACGAAGTTTGTTTGATATAGCCACAACCTCACCCTCGTCAACAGATGAGATATACTCAAATACCTTGTTATTGTTTGTTGATGACACTATTCCACTATGTGCATCGACATCTGCATAAAAGAAAGGATTAACTGCTAATCCGGCAGCAAGGGTAAGTGGTATAATCTTATTTGACAATCCCGTTAATTGCATAAATCCAAAGTCTTTTGTGTTAAAGTATTGAAAAAGATCTCATTTTTAATTCTCCTTAATCCGGAGAGTATCTCTTTGAGAGAACTCTCTGCAAAAAACATGTGCTGCCTATCAAGGACGTCAATGTCAAGAGTATAGACATAAGCATCTGGACGAATAATTTCTATGCTTTGGTTTACAATAGAATAGATGTCTGTTTCCGGAACGTCCATTGTCAAACGAAAACTGTATTGTCTCAACGGGAAAGGGAGCGCTTGGTCTTCTTTGTGAGAAATCAGTGTATTGAAATACTCCTCTGGATTTGTAAAATCCTTTAAAGAGAATCTGTTGATAAAGCGAATGGAAGTTCTTAAAATCTCAATATTGTTTAATGATTCACTAAGTAATGAGAAAACATGAAGAGCAGAGTTGTGAAAATTGTCCCAGTCAATATATTTTCTTTCATCAATGAAGGTTATTGTACCATCAGAGAACTCTAATTTAACTTTCTGGTCATTGGAGAAATACACAATCGCACCTACTCTCGCATCAGACTGACTTGTAATAGTGGATTTTCCTATCGGAATCTGTATACCGTTGAAATCAAGTCCCACATGAATGTTGTCACGTCTATTTGGAAGCTCTCTTTTAATTGCAGCGTCGTACTTTGTAAACGAAACCAGTGGTATTACGGTAGGATTAAATTTTAATTGTAAAAGGGCGATAGCTACAGGAGGATTCTGAAGCTTTGGCCATTCATTGTTGACGCGATCCATATCAAGCAGTAGGCATTATATGAATAATAGATTCAAATATACAATAATTATCTTCATTTTCTTGAATTCTTAGCAAAGAATTAGCAGTATGGTACTAAATAAGTGTCGGCCAGCATTCACAACTGCCGTAAGCGTTATTCAGTTTTGGCTGGTTTGTAGTCGAAATTCCGTAACTTAGCGGTCAGATATAAAAGCGATTTGATCATGGCCTTCGGATATATAATGCTCCTTATGATTCTCTTAATGCCTCTGATGATGGTGGGCTTTGGCTTGTTGTTAATGAAGAATCCTCCGAAAAAAATCAATTCTGTCTATGGATACAGGACGAGAAAATCTGTGAGGAGTCAGGAAACCTGGGATTTTGCGCATTACTATTTCGGGAAATTGTGGCTTGTGTGCGGCTTGGTGAGCATCCCAATCTCTCTTGTTCCGATATGCTTAGTGCTTGGAAAAAGTGAGCAAGTGATCAGTGTGGCGGGATTAATCGTTTTGGGCATTCAAACGCTTCTGTTGCTGGTTACAATACTCCTGACAGAAAGGGCATTAAAGAAAAACTTCGACGAGTTCGGAAAACCTCTGTAGAGAAATAACAAAACGCTCCGGCCTTCTGGTCGGAGCGTTCTGCAAAGAGAGGGTTGTTGTCTTGCTTACACCGACAGCTTTGCGCTGGCGTACATGTCGGCCGACTTCTCACCGGTGGCGGTGTTGATGTAGAAGTAGCGGAAGAAGACCTTCGGGTTGCCGGCGGTCGGGGTTCCGTTCTTCGCGTCGTAGTCGGCCTTGATGTTGATGGCCGTGGCCACGGGGGTCTGCAGGCTGGTGAAGGCAGCGGCCTTGCTGTAGGCGCGGTTCACGCCGTTGCTCTGGGGCTCGGATGCCAGGATCACGAGCTTGAGGTTCGTCACCGAGTCAGGAATGCTGTCCAGGGTGAAGGTCATCGCGCTGGCGCTGAGGGCGACGGTAGCGGCTGCCGGGGCAGCGACGCCGGTGAGGGCCGGAGGGTGGTCATGATGCTGCCGCCAGCGGTCACGACCCAGAAGTTCAGGCGGCTGAAGAGGTTGGAGCCGGAGATCTTGGACTTGGTGCCAAGGACCGAGCGGCCCTGTGCGGAGTTCGCAGCTGCATGCCAGGCAAGCATCTGCTCGTTGGTGAGGTTCTGCCAGGCCTGGCTGAGCTGCTTGAACACAGACTTCACCGAGGCCTGATAGCTCGTGCGGGCTGCGCCGCCGTAGCCACGATTGCGGATGTACTTTCGACCGCGCGTCTTGGCAGCGGTGACACCCTTTGCGGAGCCCGACATTTCGTCGAAGGCGATGGAGGGAACGTACTTCATGGTTGTTTGAGTTTAAGTTGGTGAATAATAGTTGTTTGTTGGTTCTATTTCTTTTTCAGGTATAGTCTCAGAAGTAGGTAGAGCCCGTAGATGAGTGTCAGGATCATCGCAGCCACGCCAGCCCTCATCTTGAACTGCTGCCAGAACGTAAGTTGTCGTTCGACTTCCTTGACTTCTGTGACCACCCGGTTCCGGAAGACAATGCTGTCGCGATAGATGATCTCTTTTTCCACGGGCACCGGCAACTGGGCGGGTTTGGTCTCCAGACTGTGTTTCAGGATGCCGTCCGTCACCGATGCTTCACTCCTGGCATAGTCGTTTTCCAACTTTGATGTCGTGTCCAGTGTCTGGATCTTCTCGATGATTACCGGGAGTTCCACGTAGGCGGTGTCGTGGAACGTCAGCGTCTCGTACTGGACTTCCACCCGGGTGCTATCAGTCGGCTGAATCACCGGCCTGACAACACCGCAAGCGGAAGCTGCCGCGAGGAACAGAAGGAGAGAGAAGCAGTGGAAGATGTATTTCATAGTTTGTCAGCCTTATGTTTCAACTCGTTCTCGAATCGCCGGAACTTCACGTCGAACGAGGTCTTCACCCCGAGGATAGCCCCGGCCAGGACTAGCAGCTCGCTCACGATCGAGATTGCCGAGTTCGAGATCTCACCTTGCGGATGCACCAGAAACAAACACACGCAGGCGATGGCCACCCCAGCCGAAAAGCTGGCTATTGCGAGAGAGCCCTGGAGTCTGGTGAGTTCATTTGCTGCCATTGTCGTGTCCTCCGTTGTTATCTGACCAGGAACAACCGGGTTTCCATCAAGCCGCCCTGGCTCCAGTTCGTGCCGGTTACGCCGAAACAGGTAAACTGGTTGCCGGTTATGTGAACCGGGACTTCGTAGCTGCCATCCTCAGAGTACGAGTAAGCGGTGAAGAAGAACGGAACGTCCGCCGATATATCATTCGGAAGCCCGTTCAGCCGGAACGAGAACTCATCACCTTCGGTTTCTGTCTTCGTTCCCCTGATCTGAATCGCCAGAAACACCCAGTGGTCCGTAATGAAGCAATGCTGGTACACGATACTCATATTGGCCAACGAGGCATTCTCAAGCGTTAGCTGAGTAGGCGTCATTCCTTCCGGAGTGAACCTTACACCCTTCGGGACGTAGGCGCAGAAGAAGTCAAGCTCGGGTTCGGCCGAAGCACTCCTCAGGACGATAGGCTTCTCGATCACAATCGTGTTCTTGTCCTTGATCCAGCTCTTGAGCGTCGTGACCATCGGTCTCGACCACGATTTCCCGTGCTGATGCAGTCATTGTGCTTTTCGGAATCGAGAGGTCGGGAACATAGATCTCCAGCTGCTGGGCAGCCTGGTATTCCTCGCTCTCGGGATTGAGTTCAAAACGGCCGTTCAAAACCACCATCTTGTCACTCTGGTAGTCCTTCAGCTGGATGGTGTATGCGCCGAAATTATTCCCTGTTGCTGTAATCATCGTATACTCCTCCGTTTTTTATTGTCTAAATTTGACAGGTGCCACGTCGAAGATATCGAAGCTCTTGACCTTTGTCACATTGGCCCGGCTGATGAAGAATTCATATTCCTCCGGTACCGATGAATAGCCTCCGGTCACCTGCGAGTAAGTTTCCAGTACGCCGATCCGGCAATGACTGAAGCTGTTCCAAAGGTCCAATTGGCGTCCGAGCACATAGCTTTCAAATGGCGGTACAATATTCTTGATAGAAGCATCGAGTTTCGCCGGCCATCCCGCCATAGAGTCCTCAGCCAAGAATCGTCCCTTCAGGGAGCCCAGCAGAGAGCCAGGAGTTAGCTCGAAGTCGATATCCTTCATATACGTGGGGTAGTAGCCGTACGACTGGTCATACAGCTTGATCTTCACCTGTCGGCGGGTACCCGAAGAACCATCGCCGTCGAGAGAAGCAGATCCTGCAGCACCCGAGATCCTACGTACAGGGCCTGTAAAACCTGTTGCCGAGTCGAGCCAGTACATTTCGACGAAGTACTTCATACCGTCCTCAGGGGAGGTACCCTTGACTTCTGCGAAGGCATCCGTCAGATTTAGGTCGCCCCAGTCGGCATCTTCGGCTGAAGAAATGACCACGGTCTTGCTCCAGCCGTTGGCCACGCCGGTGCTCATGGCCCCGGTCATCTTCACCACGAGTTTGAAATTGTCATCTGGTTGCCGAATCTCCTCGACCATGACTTCTTCGCTGTTTACATAGAATGCTGCGAAGTTGACGAGAGGGATGGACTTCGTCGCCGGAGCATCCCAGAGAATGTCCTCACCGGCAAGTGCCCGATTGCAATTGAGCCTGACAAAAGCATTATGAGCCGTCAGCTTGATGGTGTAGCCCAGAACGGTCTTACTCCGGAGATGTTCTGCCAGGATCTCCCAGGCATGTTGTTGGGAATCGGAGAGCTGCTTGTAAGCCCGAGAGATCCGTGACAGAGTATTTCTTGAAACTATCTGCGCAGGGGAGGACGCATCAGTCGGCCGAGGCTTCACGGTAAGCACCGTGCGGCCCTTGCTATGACGCGCCGTCACATCATTGGCGCTGCCAGAAAAGTCATTGAAGGCAATAGAAGGAGAGGCAATCATCGTATGCTACTTTACTTGTTGTCAAAGTTGGTAGCAGCACTCAGATTCCGAGAACAAATATATAAAAAGAAATTTGATATAAAAAACTATTCTACAACAATTTACACCATTTATCTACGGAAGCAATCTAATACAATTCCGTTGCAATCGAGTGCGGTAATGTAGTGGGTTTCACGTCTGGCTATTGAAGGGGTACAAATCTTTTTTCTGAAACAAGGCCCTTTTTGCATTGGATTATATCAAACTTTCTCTGGTTTTTGGGTTGGATTTTATCCAATTTTCATCGTTTTTTGCGTTGGATTTCTACAGTTTTGCTATATTTGCAAGCAGAAAACACACGAGCCATGGCATACTATTCCAGGAAAATCGACGAGAAACTCCTCACTTGGAGAAACGATCCCAAACACAAACCACTCCTCATTCGTGGTGCCCGCCAGGTGGGTAAGTCCACTGCCGTCCGAAAGTTGGGAGAGACTTTCAAGTATTTCGTGGAAATCAATCTTGAGAAGCAACCCAGCCTCAAGGCTCTTTTCCCGGATGACATCGATGTCAAGAAGACTTGCAGCAATCTCAGTGCGACATTAGGAATCCCTATAATTCCCGGCGAGACGTTGCTGTTTATCGACGAGATTCAAGATTGCGTGCCTGCCATCATGTCGTTGCGGTATTTCAAGGAAGATTATCCGGAGCTTCACGTCATTGCTGCAGGTTCCCTGTTGGAATTTGCCCTGGAAGAGATCCCATCCTTTGCTGTGGGTAGGATCCGCTCATTGTATATGTATCCATTCTCGTTCGATGAGTTTATGAACGCGCAAGGACTGGGCCTTCAGTTGGAAGCCGTCCGCAATGCAGGGCCTGACAACCCCGTCCTGGAAACGCTCCATAAACAGCTGACCGATCAAGTCCGCAGTTTTATGCTGGTAGGGGGTATGCCGGAAGCCGTATCCACCTGGGTGGAAACGCACGACTATCTGGCCTGCGCCCACGTCCATAACGACATTATGGATACCTACCAGGATGACTTCAACAAATATAAGAAACGCATTTCCCCGGAATTGCTCCGCAAAGTGCTTCGCTCCGTTGCACGACAGAGCGGCACCAAGTTTATCTACAACAGGGCTGATGAGGAGAGCCGGAGTGACAAGGTAAAGCAGGCGCTTCACAAACTCACGCTTGCCGGCTTGATTACGCCGGTTACCCATTCAGCCGCTGACGGCGTGCCGCTGGGCGCTCAAGAAAACGAGCGAAGCATCAAATACCTCTTCCTGGACACCGGCCTTCTACTGACCTGGCAAGGTATCCCCGCCAGCGATATTCTCTTGGCGTCCGAAGTGGACCTCGTGAACAAAGGCCCTGTAGCCGAAGTTCTGGCCGGTTTGGAGATGATGAAAAACAAAGATTGCTTCCAGCGTGCGGAAATGTTCTACTGGCAGCATGAGAGCAAGAACGGCAACGCCGAAGTCGATTATCTGGATGTCCGGGGCGGTATCGTTCTCCCCGTAGAGGTAAAAGCCAGTACGCAGGGCGGAATGCAAAGTCTCTACCTATTTATGCGGAAAAAGCGCCTTCACACCGCAGTACGCACATCGATGGAAAATTTCTCCTCCTTCGATTACATCGATCCCAAGCCGGAAGAGGATGACTCAAGTCCTGTCCGTCACATTGAAGTATATCCGCTCTATGCCTAGAGCAGAAATGTCGGGAAAATTTTAGATTTTTTCCCGACATTGATATTGAACGATTGGTCCGTTATGTGATGATATTGGGCCTGTAGGAGTTTCGGTAACTTGGCAAGTTTGGCGGTAACTGGAATGAGCTATAAAGATTGTGACCGGGTATAGGATTATTTCATCTTCGCGGCTGGTTTCTTCAGTGCACGTTCCGCAAGGTGTATGGCCAGGATAGCCACAGGAATGGTCAGAACCAGTACGACAATCAGCGCCGGGATGTTGTTGATGACCGGAATCATCAGTTGGTCATAGCCTGCTGGCATTTCTTTGACAGCAGCGGCCAGAGAACCTTCCGTGTCGAACCACCAGTGGGAGGTGTAGGCAAAGAAGGAGAAAGCAAAGGGAACGAAGCTCCAGCGAATGCCTTTCATCGTGTCGTACTTGCAAAAGTAACGAATGGCCTCGGCAATGGCCGTCAGGCCAGCAATGCCGATGATGCAGGGAGTATCGGCCTCGCCGGCAATGAGGAGCAGGACAAGGACGAATCCATTCAGGATAGCAGCTGCGCCGAATCCTTTGATGAGGGTACATGTGTAAAGGTAGATGAATGCCGTCAACAACGGTAGGAGAGCTCCGACATAGGCGTAGCAGGCAGGATGAATCATTCCGGTACTGGAGCCTAAAAAGAAAGTGACCAGGTAGGCAATTGCCATAAGAAGGACTTGAAATAAGGATTTCATCGTTTTATCGTTTAAAAGTTGTACTTCAGTTTGAACCAGGCTTCACTGTTGTGTGCATACACGGCGAACATGCCGCCTTTGGCATAAAAATAATCATATCCCAGAATAACGTGGAGCTGGTCCGTGGCGGCCCAGTCTGCGCTCAGACGGTTAAAAACACCCAGGTCCCGGACATCGGCATAGGCGAAAGTGGAAATCATCAGGCTATTGTTCAGTAGTGCCTTGGAAATTCGAAGCGTAGCAAGGGAAGTGTGCGTCCCCGCCCCGAAGGTCTGGTTGTACTGGGCCGACAGGTTCCAATCGCTCCCGGGATACCAGTCCAGGCCCGCCAGTGCATTTCCCTGATGGGCCCCATGGTCATCGATGTTGTCGGCCAGTTCTCCCCGGAAAACGAAGTTTCCGAAAGGAACGGATACATCGCCTCCGATAACCGTCAGGCGGTGATAACCCAGGTGATCCACCTGTAACTCAGGCATCTTGCTCCAGGTACGCAGGGCCATCAGGGAGAAATCCACCCCGCCCGGATAACAGCAGAAGCGTGCTCCGTACTCCATGTTACGTGCCAGCCTTTCAGGTTTCTCCTCAGGCGGCAGCTCTCCCACAGACCAGGGATTGGCAGGATCCGTAGGCAGTTTGAAGAATTCCGGAACCGGCACTACTACCACTTCCAGGCTCCAGTTATCGTGCAGATAGCGTAGCCGCACAGACCCCACGGGGATGCGGATATCGTCATAGTCCTGTGCCAGGAATTCCGTGTAGTCCATCGGGGAAATCAGGTCCGTCACACGAAGGCCGTCGGCCACACCCCAGGTAATAATTTGCCGACCCGCCCGGATGTCCCAATGCGGGTTCCCCCAATAAGCATAAGCTTCCCTTAGCTGGAATCCGGACTGGTCTTTGAGCAGGGCATTAAAAACCAGATTGGCCGACAGGAAAACTCCACCGCCATCTTTTTCCAGACG
>JAEEGH010016953.1_pt1 | contig 15616 bp, 15 predicted proteins | sample 9134181 | NCBI WGS metagenome assembly JAEEGH01 (sample SAMN16246544, study PRJNA631951) | gut metagenome | biome: gut microbiome; feature: rumen; material: DP-attached | host: Bos | place: Iran: Karaj | collected 2018-10 | reverse complement strand
GTAAAGGAAGATAATGCAGACATTACTTATCTTACGACACTATGTGAAGACTGTATCAAATATACCAGAAGTTATGGTGTTCTGGTAAAAGAAAAGTATTTGATGATAGAACCGCGTAAATAATAACTGAAATAAACAACTCCGTTGGAAACCCCCTGTTTTGGCTTTTTAGTGGCAGGTCCTTCGGATATAGCAAACATTTAATAACAAAAAAAGTATGCGATTAATTATTGAACCCGACTACGAGAAGATGTCGAAGTGGGCTGCAAACTATGTGGCCAAGTGTATTAACGAAGCAAAGCCGACGGCAGAGAAGCCCTTTAAGCTCGGCTGTCCTACAGGAAGTTCCCCCTTAGGTATGTACCGAGAGCTGATCGCCCTGAACAAGGCTGGCAAGGTGTCGTTCCAGAACGTAATCACGTTCAATATGGACGAGTACGTGAATCTGCCAGAGGAGCATCCTGAAAGTTACCACTCTTTCATGTGGACTAATTTCTTTAGCCACATTGATATTAAGAAGGAGAATGTTCATATCCTGAACGGTAACGCCAAGGACTTGAAGGCAGAGTGCGAGAATTATGAGAAGGCTATTGCTGCCGCAGGCGGAATAGATCTGTTTATGGGTGGCATTGGACCCGATGGCCATATTGCCTTCAACGAGCCAGGCTCCAGCTTGCAGAGCCGTACCCGGCAGAAGACATTGACCACAGATACAGTGATTGCCAATAGTCGTTTCTTCGACAATGATGTCAATCTGGTCCCCAAGACTGCTCTGACTGTCGGTGTCGGCACAGTGATGGATGCCAAGCAAGTGATGATCATGGTGAATGGCCATAATAAAGCCCGTGCCCTCCGCCATGGAGTAGAAGAGCCAGTCAACCACATGTGGACCATCAGCTGCTTGCAGCAACATCCCCATGCTATCATCGTCTGCGACGAAGATGCCACCGACGAACTGAAGCATGGCACATATAAATATTTCAAAGATATCGAGAAGGATAACCTTCTCTAAGTAACAAAGGCCTCTGGCAGCACAGGTGGAACAAATGTTCGCAGTTCAATACTGCCTGCCAGAACTTAAATTTAGATGCAATTAAGAATGAATCATTTTAAAGAGAATGGGAAGCTGAAGCTTCTGATAATTGTTGGAACGCGCCCGGAGATTATTCGTCTGGCGGCGGTGATTAACAAGTGCCGTCAGTATTTCGACTGTCTGCTGGCACATACTGGTCAGAACTATGACTATAACCTCAATGGGGTATTCTTCAAGGATTTGAAATTGGCAGATCCTGATATCTATATGGAAGCCGTGGGCGATGACCTCGGTTCCACGATGGGTAACATCATCGACAAATCATATAAGGTGATGGTTGAGACCAAGCCAGATGCTGTACTTGTGTTAGGTGATACCAACAGCTGCTTGTCAGTGATTGGGGCAAAGCGTCTGCATATCCCCATTTTCCACATGGAAGCTGGCAACCGTTGTAAGGACGAGTGCCTGCCAGAAGAGACCAACCGCCGCATTGTTGACATCATCAGCGATGTAAACATGGCATACTCTGAGCATGCACGTCGCTATCTGGCTGACTGTGGCCTGCCAAAAGAACGCACCTACGTTACTGGTAGCCCAATGGCTGAGGTGCTGCATCAGAATCTTGCTGAGATAGAGGCAAGCGATATTCATAAACGTCTGGGCTTGGAGAAGGGTAAGTATATCCTGCTCTCTGCACACCGTGAGGAGAATATCGATACTGAGAAGAACTTTATGAGTCTCTTCACCGCTATCAATAAGATGGCAGAGAAATACGATATGCCAATCCTTTATAGCTGTCATCCACGTAGCCGTAAGCGTTTGGAGCAGTCAGGCTTTAAACTCGACAGTCGTGTGATTCAGCACGAGCCACTGGGATTCCACGACTACAACTGTCTTCAGATGAATGCTTTTGCTGTTGTATCTGATAGCGGTACTCTGCCAGAGGAAAGCAGTTTCTTTACAAGTGTTGGTCATCCATTCCCAGCCATCTGCATTCGTACCTCTACAGAGCGTCCTGAGGCAATCGATAAAGCATGTTTCATTATCGCAGGTATTGACGAAAAGTCATTGCTTCAGGCTGTAGATACCGCAGTGACATTGAATCAGAATGGTGACTACGGCATTCCTGTTCCTGACTACATCGAGGAGAATGTCTCTACCAAGGTAGTAAAGATTATCCAAAGCTACGTTGGCATCGTTAATAAGATGGTATGGCGAAAATTCTAGTTACCGGTGCCAAAGGGTTTGTTGGTAAGAACCTCTGTGCACAGCTGAATAATATTAAAGACGGTAAGGCACGTTGCTATGGTGACGTGACAGTGGAAGCCGTGTATGAATATGACTTGGACTCAACCCCCAAACAATTGGATGAATACTGCAAGAATGCAGACTTTGTGTTCAATCTCGCTGGTGTTAACCGTCCACAGAACCAGGAAGAGTTTATGCAGGGCAACTTTGGCTTTGCATCTACCTTGCTTGATACATTGAAGAAACATGGTAATACCTGTCCTGTGATGCTGTCAAGCTCACAACAAGCTTCTCTTACTGGGCGTTTTGGCAATAGCGAATATGGCCGCAGTAAGAAGGCTGGCGAAGACCTGTTCTTGGAGTACGGCAAAGAGACTGGTGCAAGAATGCTCATTTACCGTTTCCCCAACCTCTTTGGAAAGTGGTGTCGTCCAAACTACAATAGTGCAGTGGCTACCTTCTGCAATGCATTTGCTAACGACTTGCCTTATACAGTCAACGACCCAAGCGTTGAACTGGAATTGCTGTATATCGATGACCTCGTTGATGAAATGATTGCTTGCCTGAAAGGTGAAGAGCATCATTGTGAATTTGACGGGCTTGATGTACTGCCGTCAGCAGAGGGACGTTACTGCTATTGCCCCATTACCCATCACGTGACGCTGGGTGAAATAGTCGAGCTCTTGAAGAGTTTCGCAGAACAACCCCAAACCCTGATGATACCAGAGATACCAGAGAATAGCTTTGCAAAGAAGTTGTATAGCACATATCTGAGCTATCTGCCCAAGGAAAAGGTCGCTTTCCCATTGAAGATGAATGTGGATGACCGTGGCTCATTTACAGAGTTGGTTCATACCCTCAATGCAGGTCAAGTGAGCATCAATATCTCAAAGCCAGGCATCACAAAGGGACAACACTGGCACAACACCAAGTTCGAGCAGTTCATTGTGGTAAAAGGTCATGGCCTGATTCAGCAACGTAATTTGAATGATCCTGATGGCAAAGTGTTAGAATGGGAAGTGAGTGGCGACAAGATTGAAGCCGTGCACATGCTTCCAGGCTATACACATAATATCATTAATCTGAGCGATACAGAAGATCTCGTAACAGTTATGTACTGCAACGAAATCTTTAATCCAAATAAGCCGGACACTTTCTTTGAAAAGGTTTAAGGGGTTTAAAGGTTTAAGAAGTTTAAGGCCCGAAGGGCAGGTTTTGAGTGTTTAAAAGTTTAAGAAGTTTAAGAACAGGAAGCTGAAACTTAAACCACTTAAACACCTTGAACTACTTAAACCGAAAGCAAGATAAAATGAGCGCAGTACGAGACTTTGAAGAACTTGCAATCTTCCAGAAGGCACGTGAGCTTTCAAAAAAGATTTATCCTGTTACAAACAAGGATGGTTTCAAGTCGGATTTCCGTTTTGTACAGCAGATACGTGCAGCAGTTGGTTCCATAATGGATAATATTGCAGAAGGATTTGAAAGAGGTGGAAATAAAGAATTCTTAAACTTCTTGTATATAGCCAAAGGCTCTTGTGGCGAAGTACGTTCACAACTGATAAGAGCCAATGATGTTGGCTACTTGACTGAGGAAGAGTATAATGAATTGTATACTAAATGCCGTAAGCTTTCAGCAGGCATTATGAATTTCATTAAAGAAATAAAAGCTAGTGATATCACTGGTGCAAAATTCAAGCAGTAGAACTTAAACACTTAAACTGCTTAAACTTTTGAAACTAAAAATACATAATAATATGAGTTTGTTTAAAGACAAAGTCCTTCTGATTACTGGAGGAACAGGATCGTTTGGAAACGCAGTACTTAACCGGTTCTTGAAGACCGACATAGGTGAAATACGCATCTTCTCCCGCGACGAGAAGAAGCAGGACGATATGCGTCACGACTTCCAGGCGCGGATGCCGGAGGTGGCTAACAAAATCAAGTTCTACATTGGCGACGTGCGCAACAAGAGTACGCTGAAGTACGCCATGAAGGGTGTGGACTATGTGTTCCATGCCGCTGCGCTGAAGCAGGTGCCCAGCTGTGAGTTCTTCCCTATGGAGGCTGTGAAGACCAATGTGATTGGTACGGACAACACACTGGATGCCGCTATTGATGCAGGTGTAAAATGCGTCATCTGCCTCTCAACAGATAAGGCTGCATATCCCATCAATGCTATGGGCATCACCAAAGCTATTGAAGAGAAGATTGCAGTTGCTAAGAGCCGTTTGAGTGGTAACACTAAGATATGCTGCACACGTTATGGTAACGTGATGTGCAGCCGTGGCTCTGTTATTCCTCTTTGGATTGACCAGATTCGCAAAGGCAATCCTATCACGTTGACTGAGCCTAAGATGACTCGCTTTATCATGAGTCTCGAAGAGGCCGTTGATCTTGTTCTCTTTGCCTTTGAACACGGCAAGAATGGTGACATCTTGGTGCAGAAAGCACCTGCTTGCACCATTCAGACCCAGGCAGAAGCTGTGTGTGAGCTGTTTGGTGGCAAGAAAGAGGAGATCAAGGTGATTGGCATCCGCCACGGTGAGAAGATGTATGAGACCCTTCTCACTAAGGAGGAGGCTGCCAAGGCTATTGATATGGGTAACTTCTATGCTGTGCCTGCTGACAACCGTGACTTGAACTATGACAAGTACTTCAAGGAGGGTGATACCAAGCGTGCATTGATTGAGGAATTCAACTCCAACAATACGAGAATCCTGAATCTTGAGGAGACTAAAGAGAAGATAGCCAGCCTCCAGTACATTCAGAACGAGCTCAATGGCATACCAAACCTAGTATAGTTTTTGTTATGAAAGGAATAGTACTTGCTGGTGGCTCCGGCACCAGACTTTACCCTATTACAAAGGGGGTGAGCAAGCAATTGCTCCCTATCTATGACAAGCCCATGGTGTATTATCCCATCAGCGCACTGATGCTGGCTGGTATCAGGGATATTCTCATCATTAGTACCCCTTATGACCTTCCTGGATTCAAACGCCTGTTGGGAGACGGTTCTGATTACGGTGTTCACTTTGAGTATGCAGAGCAACCTTCACCAAATGGTTTGGCACAAGCCTTCATTATTGGTGAGAAGTTTATTGATAATGATTCCGCTTGTCTGGTTCTGGGTGATAATATTTTCTATGGCAGTGGTTTTACAGGTTTGCTTCGTAAGGCAGTTGAAGATGCAGAAGTTAATGGTAAGGCTTCGGTGTTTGGCTATTGGGTATCTGATCCAGAAAGATATGGTGTGGCTGAGTTTGATAAACAAGGCAACTGCCTCAGTATTGAGGAAAAACCTAAAGAACCAAGGAGCAATTATGCGGTGGTTGGACTCTATTTTTACCCTAATAAGGTGGTAGATGTGGCTAAACACATCAAACCAAGTGCAAGAGGAGAATTGGAAATTACGACAGTAAATCAAGAATTCCTCAAGGATGGTGAACTGAAGGTTCAGGTCTTTGGTCGTGGCTTCGCATGGTTAGATACAGGTACGCATGACTCATTGGCTGAAGCAAGTACATTCGTTGAGGTGATAGAGAAACGCCAAGGTCTGAAAGTAGCCTGCTTGGAGGGTATCGCCTATCGTAATGGTTGGATTAATGAAGAGCGTATGCGCGAGATTGCCAAGCCCATGCTGAAAAATCAGTACGGCCAATACCTTTTGAAGGTTATTGAGGAGTTGAAGGAAGATATCAACAGCGGTACGCTGGAGCATGTATAGCATCAAGACTCAAGTCTCAGAATAGGAAAGAATATGGAGATTAGAAAAACAGCCATAGATGGTGTTTTAATAATTGAACCAAAAGTATTTGGTGATGCACGTGGTTATTTCTTTGAATCATTTTCTCAACGAGAGTTCGATGAGAAGGTGGTTCCTATATTGGGGCATACTATTAACTTTGTGCAAGATAATGAAAGTATGTCCTCTTATGGTGTGATGAGAGGGCTTCATTTCCAAAGACCTCCATTTACACAAAGTAAGTTGGTACGTTGCGTAAAGGGAGCAGTTTTGGACGTTGCAGTGGATATTCGCAAAGGTAGCCCTACATATGGCCAGCATGTTGAGTGTCTTTTATGTGGTCGTGATGAAGAGGGTATAAGGATTGCAGAGCAATTTGAAAAAGTACCGCTCAACGCTAACCGCTCAACGCTAACCGCCCAAGTGGGCCTACAGTTCTTTGTACCCCGTGGCTTTGCTCATGGCTTTGCTGTTCTTTCAGAAACAGCAGTGTTCCAGTACAAGTGTGATGAATTTTATCATCCTGAGGCTGATGGTGGATTAAGCATTGTTGATAATAGTCTTGGTATTGATTGGAAGATTCCCACAGATAAAGCACTTCTCTCGGAGAAAGATACCAAACATGCTTGCCTAAAGGACTTTGATACTCCATTTGATATCACCGTGTCGCTTTATAAATAATCATTTTTTCACCAATTATTAATACAACAGTGAATATACTTGTCACAGGAGCCAATGGACAGTTGGGTAATGAAATGAGGGTAGTGTCCAAAAACAATAAAGGTCACTACTTCTTCTCAGATATCATTGACCAAGAAGGTGTAGAAACTATTCATCTGGACTAGCGTTAGACCTTATTTAAGCAACGAATTCCCCACACCCATTACAAGCCCTTTATAATCTGTTATGGATAAAGCAAAGATCAAAGATACGTTTGAAATAGAGATCCCATACTAGACCGAGTCCTTGAGAAAGTGTATAAGTGTATAGATAATATGTAAACAATATAAAAGAATTAATATATGAGACTGTATTTACGACCCATTACAGAAGACGATGGCTCATTAATCGTCAAGTGGCGCAACTCAGAAAAGGTGCGTAAGCATTGTATGACAAAGGCTCCTATTACAGAAGATTCTAACCTGAAGTTCTTTAAGGAAAACGTCCTTACAGGAAAGTGCAAACAGTATATTGTGGAACGCATTGAGGAAGAAACCGGACTGGTTACTTATCCGATTGCCACAGTCTATCTGAGAGCTATTGACAACGAGAATCATCGTTGTGAACTCTGTGTGTTTACCAGCAGTGATGTAGAATGGGAGGCAGAAGGCCAGATCATGGCCATTAAGATGCTTCTGGAAAAAGCTTTCAACGAGTTTGGTATGCACAAGGTATATTCTTATGTTATCCATAACGTCAATGAAGGTATGGAGGTCCTTAAAGGGGCTGGATTTGAAGTAGAAGCTATACTCAAGTCAGAAGCTAAACAAGATGATCAGTATGTGGACCTTTATAGAATGAGCATTTTTAATCCTGAAAATAAATAATAAATGGCTCAAGAACAGATAGCTAAGACCCGTCTTGGGGGGGGCAGAAATTATTCATTGGACCTCTTGAGAATAGTTTCAATGTTCATGATTGTTCTGCTTCATAGTGGAAGTCATGGTAGAGCATTATTTATTAGTGAAGGTCTCAACTTTTATTCGGTATGGTTTCATTTTATTGAAGCATTATCAATATGCTCTGTTGATGTATTTGTCCTTATTTCAGGGTATTTTTTATGCAGGCAGACTTTTAAACCATCCCGTGTTTTGAAATTGGTATTGGTGGTTGTTTTCTATTCTGTCGCATGGCTATTTGTTACAAAATTTGTTTTTAACGATTCTGTTTCAAAAACTGACATTATAAAGGCATTTTTTCCAATTTCTTACAATCAATACTGGTTTATATCCTCTTATGTAGGAATGTATTTGTTATCACCTATAATTAATGTCCTTATAAAAAACTTGACACAAGTACAGCATTTAGGAGCAATACTATTGTTAGTAGGGATATTCTGTATCTGGCCAGATGTACTTCCATTTTCAAGTCCTTTCGGAATCTCTAAAAAAGGTTATTCTGTTGTTTGGTTCGTTGTTCTATATATTATTGCAGCATATTTTAGGAATTTTCCCGTAATAATGAAACTTCGACAAATATTCAAATACTACATAATTGCAGCGTGTTTATTGTTGTTGAGTTGGATAGTAATAGTTTTAGTGACAAGAACAAACAATTTTGAGAATGAGCTACAAGGCCAAATGACTTTTTATTATTATCGGTATAATTCATTTGTTGTACTTATTACGGCGGTTTGTCTTTTTATCACATTTAGTAAAATAAAAGTTGAGAATGTTCATGTTCAAAAGCTAATATCTTATGTTGCACCACTATGTATGGGTATTTATCTTATCCATGATAATGAGAGCGCCAGAGGCTTTATTTGGCAGGGTTTGATAGAGTTAGAACCTACGCCAGCCGCTCCGTTTATTGTTGCTGGTTATGTCATATTGGTTTTTGTTGTTTGTATGATGATAGAGGTGATTAGAACTATAATATTCCATCTTGTAGACAAGAGAGAATGGTATAAAATACAAATGGAGAAAATTGATTCAGTTCCTGCAATTATTAAGAATAAATTAGTAATTCAAATTTTAAACAAATAATATTATGTCTATTCAAGTATTAAAACCCAAGTTCGAGATTGATGAGTGTCTCGAAGCAGTAAGAGAGTGCCTTGAAAAAGGCTGGACAGGTATGGGCTTTAAGACCGTACAGTTTGAGGAGGCATGGAAAGAGTATACAGGTCATCCCAATGCATACTATATCAATTCCAACACTGTAGGTCTTCACCTTGCCGTTAAGATTTTGAAAATGCGCAATGGTTGGCAGGATGGGGATGAAATCATTACCACTCCTATCACATTTGTTTCTACTAACCATGCCATTCTCTATGAGAACATGCATGCTACTTTTGCTGATGTTGACGACTATCTCTGCCTCGATCCTGTTGATGTAGAAAAGAAGATCAACGATAAGACTCGTGCTGTCATCTTTGTAGGATATGGTGGTCGTGTCGGTCAGTTGGCTAAGATTGTAGAGATTTGTAAGAAGCACAATCTGAAACTTATACTTGATGCCGCCCACATGTCTGGTACTCGTGTAAAGGGAGTTTGCCCAGGAACATGGGATGGTGTAGATGTAACAGTCTATTCTTTCCAGGCTGTGAAGAACCTGCCTACAGGTGATAGCGGCATGATATGCTTCCCCAACGCTGAGGATGATAAATTGGCTCGCCAGTTAGCTTGGTTGGGTATTAATAAGGACACTTATGCACGTAGTAACAAGGGTACTTACGCCTGGAAGTATGATGTTGACTATGTCGGTTATAAGTACAATGGAAACGCTATCATGGCTGCCATTGGCTTAGTACAGTTGAAGTATTTGGATCGTGACAATGCACGTCGTCGAGAGATTGTTGCCATGTATGACAAGGCTTTTGAGAATAATCCAAAACTAAAGATTATCAAAGCACCTAATACAGACGAGTGCTCATTCCACATTTATGAACTGGTTGTACCCGACCGTGAAGGTCTTTTAGGAGCATTGGCAGAGCATGATATCTATGGCGGTGTTCACTATCGTGATAATACCGAATATAGTATGTACACATACGCCAAGGGTACTTGCCCCAAGGCTCATGAGATGAGTGAGCATCTTATAACACTCCCTCTCCACATGTGGCTGACAGATGATGAGGTACAGCAAATTATTAAGGTTGTTAACGATTATGTGAAATAACTATGGCAGTATTTATCACCGGTGCTGCCGGATATGTAGGGCGTCATTTCCTTCAGGAACTACCCACAGAGTTCCTGAAGGATGCGTTGATGCCCGACATCGATGAGCTGGACCTGGCAGATTACAATCAACTTTATAGTTTCTTCGCATCTCACAAGATTGATCAAGTTTTTCACTTGGCTGCAATGCTTGACAACAATAACCGTCAAGCTTTGTTTGACAGCAATGTGATAGCAGTATATAACCTTGTTGTTATGTGTAAGTTGTTTAAAGTCAAACACTTAACGTTCGTTTCCGGCAATAATGTCTACGTTCCAAATGACGGTACACCAATATTGGAAAGCGCTCCTTATGGCCCGCAACCCTATAATCACTATGGACTTACGAAATATGTAGGCGAAATGATTGTACGAGACCAACTTGATGGAAGCGGTACAGAATATGCCATTGTCAGGATTGCGGATATTTATGGACCGAAACAGCGTACAGGGGCATTGTTGCAGGCTGTGATTGGCAATGTGGTAAAAGTACAGCCGCAAAAGAAATATGGTATTGGAGACAGAACGCGTGACTATATATTTATCAATGATGTGGCTAAGGGCCTTGCTCATGTAGCAGTCAACCGTCTTTCTGGAATATATAATCTTGGAACAGGAAAGGGGACTAATGTAGCTCGCATTATTGAGATTGCTGAAGACCTGTCCGAGTGCAAGGAACCCACAATACCTGTTGCTGTTGAAAAAGAAGATCACACCAAGGTAGTATTGAATGCAGAAAAACTTGCCGCTACTGGTTTCAGAACAAGGGTGACCGTAGAGGAAGGTATGAAGGAAATTGTTAACGAAGCAAAGAAAGGATAACAAATGATAAGACTTTTCAGACCGACATTTGATGTCGAAGCTTGTTTGAAAGAATTAAAAGAATGCCTTGAAGAAGGATGGACCGGCCCTGGTTTTAAGACAGACCAATTAGAGGCTGAATGGAAAGAGTACACTGGGTTAAAGAATGCTTATTATGTAAACTCTTGTACAGCGGCTTTAAACCTTTCCTTTGATGTTTTGAAGGAACGTAATGGATGGGCTGATGGCGATGAGGTTATATCAACGGCAATCACATTTGTATCTTCAAACCATGCAATTATGCTGGCAGGTCTCAAACCAGTGTTTGCAGATGTAGATGAAACGCTTTGTCTTGACCCAGCTGATGTGGAGAAGAAGATTTCTTCTAAGACAAAGGCAGTACTGTTCGTTGGCTTGAGTGGAAATCCAGGCAAATATAGGGAAATACGAGAGATTTGCTCAAAGCACAATCTAAAACTGATTGTAGATGCCGCTCATATGGCTGGAACTAAGGTTAACGGTAAGTTCCCTTGTTTGGATGCTGATTCCGTTTGCTTCTCGTTCCATACCTTTAAGACGTTGGCAACGGCAGATTCCGGAATGTTGTGCTTCCAGGATGAAGAGAACGAAAAACTAGCACGTATTAAAGCATGGTCGGGCATTAACACGGCAGCTTTCTCAGATTATGCCATTAAGGATCATAAAACCTATAAGTGGCATTACGACGTGCCTTACGTAAGCAATTGCTATAATGGAAATTCCATCATGGCGGCAGTGGCTATTGCACAATTGCATTGTTTGGACAAGAATTGTGACTTCCGTAGAAAGGTTTGTCAGAAGTATGATGAGGCATTCTCTAAGTTGCCCCAAGTTAAGACAGTTAAGTATGATAAAGAAGTTGTTCCATCAAGATGTCATTATCAACTTATAGTTGAGGATAGAGATGGTCTTGTCAAATTCTTAAATGAAAATGGCATTAATTCTGGTGTCCATTATGTAAGCAATATCAACTATAGAATGTATGCTTACGCCAAGGGGACTTGTCCGAAATCAGACTATATGAGTGAACATTCTATTACATTGCCGCTCCATCTTCAAATTACAGAGGAAGAGGTAAATAAGGTGATTGAATATGTAAAGAAGTACGTAACAAAATGAAGATGAAACTTGCTATATTAGGTGCAAATGCTGCTATCACTATGTTGATAGATAAGGCGAAGTCATTGGGTTATGAAACCCATGTATTTGCATGGGCTTGTGGAGACCCAGGAGAGAAGGCTGCTGATTTTTTCTATCCCATAAGTATTGATGACAAAGAGGGGGTATTGAAAAAGTGCAAGGAAATTGGTATTTGTGGCATTTGTTCTATTACATCTGATTTTGCCGTTCCTACAGTGAACTATGTTGCCCGTCATCTTGGCCTTGTAGGTAACAGCGAACGTACAGATGTTGTGGCACGTAATAAGTATCAGATGCGTTGTGCTCTGAAAGAAGCAGGATTATTTGTTCCTCCTTTCATGCTGGCAGGTGAAGACTTTAAATTGAGTGATGCAGAGTGCATTACTTATCCTGTTATTGTGAAACCTACAGATAGATGGAGCAGTAAAGGCGTGACACGTGTTGATAAGCCTGAAGATCTAGTAGCCGCAGTTCGCTATGCCGTCAAAGAATCTTTTGATAATAAAGCAATCATCGAAGGCTTTATGAATGGACCTGAGTATAGTGCTGAATGTATTTGTTATCAGGGTGTGGTACATGTACTCCAACTAACCCAGAAGATTACGACGGATTATCCACATTACATTGAGACTGGTCATATCCAGCCATCGGATATACCTTCGGAACGTCAGGAAGAGGTCAAGGCCTTTATTAAAAAGGCAGTTGCAGCTCTTGATATTAAGAATAGTGCTGCCCATGCTGAGTTTAGGCTTCTTGAAAACGGCCATATTGGTATCATTGAGATTGGTGCACGTATGGGTGGCGATAGCATTGGTACTGATTTGACACCAATTTCGACAGGCATGGATTTTATCCGTATGGTTATAGATGTGGCTGTTGGAAATGTCCCTTGCTTTGATGTGGTTACAGAGCCAACGCCCGTGATGGATAAGTTCATTCTAACACTTGAAGACTTGAAGGAGTATAAAGATCTACAGAAGACAGCCCCAGAAAGGATTATAAGAGGTGTTGTTGAGGATACGGATTTTACTCGTGAGGTAGTAGATAGTAATACAAGGCATGGGTATTATATAGTAAAAGGATGAGTCCTATTAGTACAACAATAGAATGCGAGGTAATATAATAAAAAGTATCTACGAGACAAAATATAAGCCACTCCCTGTAGCTGTTAAAGCCGTTTTATGGTTTACGGCTTGTAGTTTTTTACTGAAGGGTTTAGGGTTTATATCTGCGCCTGTATTTACAAGATTAATCCCAGAAGACGAATATGGCCAACTGGCAATAATGTATTCATATGAGGCCATTTTTCTAACATTAGCAACATGGGATATCCATACAGGTGCATATCAGCGAGGTTTTTTCAGATTTAAAGATGACATCAAATTCTTTACAAATTCAACGATAGCATTAATAAACATATTGACAATTTTGCTTTTTGCTATCTTGTTTGTTTTCAATGGAAAGGTTACGAAGTATTCAGGAATATCTGTCACTAATCTTACTATATTTTTTGTATACGCATTGACCTTTCCTGCTTATCAGATGTGGACTATTAGAAAGAGATCCGAGTTTGCATACAAGAGTGTTGTCGGAATAACGACTTTATATGCTGTAGTTGGGTTAACGGTAGGAATTTTAGCTGTAATTTTGATTGTCCCTACGGCTAATGTTCGCTTTGGCGCCGGTTTGGTTTGTTCAATCGCCTTCTGTATCTTCTTTTATATTTCATCCATATCTCCTAAAGCAATCCGTGGGCGATTTGAGGAAACAAAAAGACAGTGGATTTATTGCTTAAAGTATCAAGGCCCGCTATTGTTACATTCACTATCCTATTTGGTCCTCAATCAGGCTGATAGAATAATGATTGGAGAAATGGTCGGCAAGTCCCAAACGGCTTTTTATAGCGTTGCTTATAATCTTGCGATGGCCATCATCATATTACAAACTTCGATGGAGCAGTCTCTACAACCTTGGCGATTTATAAAAATGGAAGAGAAGAACTATAAACAAATCGGAGATTCATCAAACCTTCTTTTAGTTGTAGTAGGAGTGGCGATTTTCTTGTTTGTTCTAGTCTCACCAGAAATAATGAAGCTACTGTTCACGGAGAATTACTATGAAGCTGTATGGAGTATTCCTCCTGTAGCTGCAAGTGTGTTTTTTATCTGTTTGTATAATATATTTGTGAATATCGAAACTTTTTTTGAAAAGACAATTTACGTGATGATTATTACCGTTGTGTGTGGCGGCCTTAATATTCTGATGAATTATATTGCTATTCCATGGTTAGGATATATTGCTTGCGGTTACACAACATTGTTATCATATGTCCTATTTGCTGTCTTTCATTATGCGGTAATGAGATTTATATGTAAAAAAGAGATTCCCGGTGTGAATATATTCTCAGGTAAGATTATACTTTTAATTAGTTGTTTTTTCTTTGTTGCTTGTGTTTCTGTTACATTCTTATACAACTATCCATATTTAAGATATTCTCTACTTATCTTGACTATGTTGGTAGCATACATGCAGAAAAACAAGTTGGTTCCGTTCTTTTCTCTTTTAAGAAAAAAGGGGTAATTTGTTTATGTATATATTATGAGAATTCTGTTTTTAACATATTTCTATTATGATATCTATAAACCTATCTTGCGTGAAATGCAGAGACAGGGGCATGATGTTACGATAATAGAAGATAATTCTATTCCAAATGATCTTCATGCGGATAGACTAAAGGGAGTACGTGGAAGAGTAAAGAGATTGATTGGTTCAATAGTATTTCCTAAACCCCAAGAAAAATATTGGAAAGGAATGCTTAAGGAGCATCCTGAGATTAATAGGTTCTATGATGTTTTAGTATGTCAACCAGGTCTTAGTTTCTGCCCATATTTGTTACATATTTTAAAAAACAATAATCCTAATATCAAGTCTTGTGTAATGGTACATGACTCAGCCAGCTATTATGATTTTTATTTTTATAAAAACTTATATGACCGTGTCTATACATTTGACTATAAGGATGCTCTCGAAATAGAAGGAGTGCGGATGTTGGGAGCATATTGGGTGCCGACTGAAAAAAAAACAGTAAAATATGATGTTGTTTTAATTGGTTCGGATCATGATGATAGATTTGAAATAGTTAATAAAGTTTATCCGCAACTTAAAGCAGCTGGTATTAATTCTTTTATCAGGATTGTTTCTCTTAAACCAGAAAAGAAATATTCAAGGTATGTAAGGTTTAGACTTTTTTTATCTTCTCTATTACATAACACCCCCTCAAAGATGGAAATATGGTCTCAAAAAATGAAGCAGCCGTTTGTAACTGATAAACCTATTCCGGTCGACCAGGTAAATGAGATTATTAGTAGTTCAAAGTGTATTCTTGAAACCGATAGAGAGGGGCAAAGTGGTGTAACACTCAGAGATATGTGGGCTTTAGCTTCTGGCAAGAAAATAATAACGACAAACCACTTCCTTAGAGGACTTCCGTTCTATAATGCTCAACAGATAACATTTATTGATAGGAATAACCCAATTATAGATATTGATTTTATAAAGAGAGATGAATCATTTGAAATCAATGAGCAGATTATTTCTCAGAGAATTGACAATTGGGTGGCAAGACTACTTGATTTCAATAATTAACGATATAGGCTTCGTCTCCGCGAAGCGGATATGAAGCAATAGGTTGTACTTCCGCAGCAGAGTAATTACAATTATGGGGAAAGATGTCGG
>JAEEGH010016952.1_pt1 | contig 15618 bp, 12 predicted proteins | sample 9134181 | NCBI WGS metagenome assembly JAEEGH01 (sample SAMN16246544, study PRJNA631951) | gut metagenome | biome: gut microbiome; feature: rumen; material: DP-attached | host: Bos | place: Iran: Karaj | collected 2018-10 | reverse complement strand
ATCGTGCAGTTCTTAAAGCCGCTGGTATGGTTACCCGTGACTCCCGTAAGAAAGAACGTAAGAAATACGGTCTCAAAGCTGCTCGTAAAGCTCCACAATTCAGCAAACGTTAATCGCTGTTGTATCAAGAAAAGAAGAGGAAGTTTATACTTCCTTTTTTCTTTTATACGCGCATAAAAAATATATTGATTATAATAAAGTGTTGTTGTATATTATTAACGCTGTCTTAAGGACACGGGCCTATAGCTCAGTCGGTTAGAGCGCGGTGCTGATAACGCCGAGGTCGATGGTTCGATTCCATTTGGGCCCACCAAATTGCTTGTTAAGAAGGACTTTGTTCCTTCTTTTATTTTTCTACGTTATTTTATATGTTAGAATGTATCCTAGAATTAAAAAAACGAATATTATCAGCAATGTCAGTAGAATCATACGATTACTTTAGATCTAATAAATACGAACTTATCCCATATTTAATTAACGATGGTGAAAAACATCCGTTTGCCATTATTTGTCCGGGCGGTGGATATTTTATGGTCGCTTCTCATAAAGAAGGTGATCCAATTGCTAAAGAGTTAAATAAACGCGGTTATCACGCTTTCGTTCTTTACTATCGCGTGAGAAGAAAAGCTCGTTATCCTCACCCTCAAGAAGATTTGAAAGAGGCTATCAACACTGTCTTTTCTCACGCTGATGAATGGAAGATAGATACTTCTAATTGGTCACTTTGGGGTAGCTCCGCGGGTGGTCATTTAGCGGCCTCTCTTTATATTGAAGATTGGAATGTCCCAAAACCAACTGCTTTAGTGCTCATTTATCCAGTTATCACCTTAGGCGAACATGCCCATCATGGTTCTAGGAAAAACCTTTTAGGCAGAAAGCCTAGCCAAGAAATGGTGGATAAAGAATCCATCCATTTGCATATCAACAAGGATTTTCCAAAAACATATATTTGGAATGGGACGAAAGATAGATGTGTTAATCCAATCAATTCTGATTTATTAGAAGAAGCACTTAAAACCGCTGGTGTTTCCTATAGAAGAGATGTTTATCCAAATATTGGACATGGTGTGGGTCTTGCTAAAGGCACAAATGCTGAAAACTGGTTTAATAACGCTTTAGAATTTATTGAACAAAGATAAGGATTACTTGAAAACTTATTGATAAATAAATAGTAGTTTGCTATATTATTTTAGCGCTGGAGACTTAGTTCAGCGGGAGAACGCTTCCTTCACACGGAAGAGGTCGTAGGTTCGATCCCTACAGTGTCCACCATATGCCGTCTTAGCTCAATTGGCAGAGCAGTTGATTTGTAATCATCAGGTTGTTGGTTCGATTCCGATAGACGGCACCATCTCGATAAATGAATATACTGTTCGCAGTATATTTTTTTATGACTCTTAATGACATTTATCTTCTTTTGTGCTTTAATTATGGCAATGGAACAAAAAGTCGTATTTCAAACATTTGCATTAAGTAAACATTATAAAGAATTCAAAGCCGTTGACGCTGTTGATATGACCATCTATGAAGGTGATATCTATGGCTTTGTCGGTGAAAATGGCGCTGGTAAAACCACACTTATTCGTTTAGCGTGTGGTCTTATTCATCCAACAAGCGGCGACTACGCTATCTTTGGTTCAACAAGTCAAGAACCAGGTATTTTTAAAGCGAGAAGTAAAACTGCAGCGATTGTTGAAGCGGTTGCCCTTTGTCGTTCTTTAACCGCTTTAGATAATCTTAAATTACACGCTAATCTCGTTGGTGTTCATAAAACCGATGACGAATTAAATCAATTGCTTGATAATGTTGGCTTAGAATCCAAATCCTTAACCCAAAAGAAGGTCGGCAACTTCTCTTTAGGTATGAGACAGCGTCTCGGTATTGCTCTTGCCCTTCTTTCTGATCCTAAGTTCATCATTCTTGATGAACCAATGAATGGTTTAGATCCTCAAGGCTTTATCGATGTCCGTGAAACCATTCTAAGACTTAATAAACAAGGCGTGACCTTCTTAATTAGTAGTCATATCCTTTCTGAATTAGATAAAATCTGCACACGCGTCGGTTTCTTAACACACGGCCGTTTAGTCAAAGAAATCAGTTTTGATGAACTCCATCAAATCGCTCGTAAAAAGATTTCCTTACGCATTAAGAACGCGGAAGAAGTCTCTAAAACATTGATTTCTCACTTCAATCTTCAAGAAGTTAAAGTCGAAGGTGATTTTATCAATATTTATGACACCCTTGATGCTAATGATTTAATGAAATTTATCTTCTCTCAAGGACTAGTTGTTGAAAGTATTTCTTCTACTGAAGAAACAATCGAAGATTTCTATCAACAATTAATTAAAGGAGGGGTCAGATAATGATTAATCTTTTAAAAGCGGATCTCTTCCGTGTTCTCAGAACTAAAATCGTTTACATCAGCTTCATCGTCGCTTTTGTCTTACCTTTATTTGTCGTTGGTGTTTCCGCTTTAAGTGATTATGCGGTCGCAAGTATTGATCCAGAATACTCTTCAGCAACGGAATTAGGAACGTCACTCTTATTTAGCTCTTTCTCTCCATTAACGAGTTTTGCCTATATCTTTGCTATTTTCCCAGTCATCGTTATCATGATGGACTTTGGTAATGGCACGACAAGAAATAAGATTATTCATGGCTATAACCGTCATCAAATCTTTGCGGCGCACTTTATCGTTTCTTTAATTTATGCATTTATCATAACAACAATTTATGTTGTTACTAATTCTGTGAGCGCTGTTTTGATGCTCAAAGTTGGTAATATTCCATCATCTTTGGTTTCAACTATTTTGCTTTATTACGCTTTAGGTTTCTTAAGCGTTATCTTAATCGCCTCCGTTGGCTGTGGTTTAGCGATGACATTCATGAATGCGGGAGCAATTATTTTAACAGTCGTTGGTGTCTTATTCTTCCAAAACATCGGTAGCATTATCGAATTAATCTTACAAATGAACGAAGTATCTAACGCTCAATACTACATTGCTTACTTACCAACAGTGGTGACAGAATCATTATCCACAGCGATAACTAGTACCATTCTCTATAACCTTGAAACAGAACTTAATATTACATATATTATTGAAGCAATTATTGGCACGCTTGCCATCTCCGGTGGCTTCTACGCTCTAGGCACATTCATCTTCAATAAACGTGATTTAAAATAATACATTGTATTTAAATAGAGTTTTTAATAGAATAAACAAGCGTTCATTATGATGCCGTCTTAGCTCAATTGGCAGAGCAGTTGATTTGTAATCATCAGGTTGTTGGTTCGATTCCGATAGACGGCACCATTTGCACCTATGGCGGAACTGGCAGACGCGCTAGACTTAGGATCTAGTGAGGCAACTCGTACAGGTTCGATTCCTGCTAGGTGCACCAAATGAAATGTAACCCCTTTTAGGGGTTTTCTTTTAGCAAAAAATAACAATGCTTTATTGTTGTTTTACAAAAATAAAGGCATATAATTTGTCTCATGTTAAGAAAGTTATTCAATCGTAAGAATCAAAGAGATATGACAAGTGGAAACTTGTTCACCAAGATGATTTTGTTTGCTATCCCAGCGATGCTCACAACCATCATGCAATTACTCTATGTGACGATTGATTTAACCACTGTTCATTATGGCGATAGTGCAGAATCGATGGGGGCCATTGCTTCTAATAACGCTTTAATCAATTTAATAGTGATTGTCTTTACTGGTGTTTCTCTAGGGGCTAACGTCATTCTTTCAGAGGCGAAAGGCGCTGATAATCATGAAAAAGCGGAGAAGGTATTACATTCTTCGTTATTATTCGCGGTATTCTCTGGCTTATTTGTTGGTGTACTTGGTTTCTTTATCAGTGATGACTTATTAAGATTAATGGGCACCGAAGAACATTACTTCGCTAAAGCAGCTTTATATCTAAAGATATATTTCTGCGGTCTTCCCTTCTTAATGATTTATAACTATACCGCTCAGTTATTAAGAGCCCAAGGTGATTCAACTTCACCATTTATTGCCTTATTTATCGCTGGTTTATTTAATATAGGAACTGACTGTTTGTTTGTTTTCCCATTACATATGGGTGTGGCTGGTGTGGCTTTAGCCACAATCATTGCAGAAGCTATATCTGCAATGATATGTACGCTTGTATTAATAAAAGGGAAAAACAATTATGTAAATCTTTCCTTTAAGAAGCTTAAATTAGACGCTAAATCACTAGGCGAAGTTTTACGCGTTGGTTTACCAGCGGGTCTTCAAGGTTTCTTTTTCTCCTTACCAAACGTCTTTATTCAATCGAGTTTATATACCATTGATCCAGGCAATGTGAATCTTGAAAATGGCGCTACAGCATCAGGTAATATCGAAGGCTATTTCTATGCTTTGATTGATGGTGTGTCTGTTTCAACGATGACTTTTATCGCAGCGAATGTTGGGGCAAGGAATGCCGCTAATATCAAGAAATGTATACGAAATGGCTTGATATGGGGTGCCATATTCTGCTCTTTGGTGGCCATTATCACATTAACACTCCATCGTCCTTTGCTTCGTCTTTTCGTTGATAGTGAAGAATCAATAGAGGCGGGCTATACGCGACTGAGCGTACTAGGATACATGTATATCTTTAACTTCTTAATGAATATAAGTGCCTCTATGTTGAGAGGTTTGAAGCGTTCGACTTATCCAATGATAACAACATTAGTGTGTTGCACGGTTTTAAGAATTGTTTTGATTTACACTGTCTTCCCACTTGAAACATTCCATACTGTATTTTGGCTTTATGCCTTGTTCCCAATTACCTGGGTCATAGCGACGATTTGTAACGCTATTGCTTTATTTGTCGTTGTGCCTAAAGAATGTAAAAGGCTTGATTCTTTAAACGAACAGCCACAACAATGCTTAGAATAATTGTTCTTCTTAAGAAAAGAGACGTAAAATAATAATATCTCTAGCGGTTTTCTATTAATCGCATCGTCTTATTAGTAGGAGGACATCAATATGAATAAAAAGTTCTTACTAATTCCTGCGACCATGCTAATGGCCATTTCATCATGTTCAAGCAATGCTTCTAATCTTTATACAAGCCTCGATCCATCTAGTTCATCTGTTAACCACGAAGAACTATATAACGGCTATAAAGATTATTTATTAAATAATCCAAAGAAAACATACAACAACCAAACAACCGCAATTGATCCAAATTACGTTAGTAGTGTGCAAGCTTTCTCAAGCGACTTCTTAAATGTCCTTGAAAAAGATAAAAACAACATCTTTTCTCCTGTTTCAATTGGGACATGTTTCTCCATGCTTTTAGATGGCACCGCCAATAATAGCAAAGTCGAATTAGAAAACATGCTTCATTATAATGACACCTTCAATCATTTAGATGCGATTAAAAACATGCTTCTTAACTGTGCGATTAAAGATGGCGAAGATATTTATCTTGATTTAGCCCAATCCTTATGGGTTGATAATGGCTTTAAAGAAGGCATTGACTCTGACTATGTGAATAAAATGACCGACTATTATTTCGCGGAATTATTCTCTGGCCAATTAGATTCTCCAGAGATGCATAAAGCTCTCGCTAATTACATTAACGATAAGACAAATAACTTCTTAAACTTAACGGAAAAAGATTTTGAAGAAATGGCTGGTATCCTTTGGTTACTCAATACCATCTACACAAAGTCTGAATGGGTCAAAGAATTTGATGTGAAGAAGAATTTTGATGGTAATTTCGCTAATTTAGATAAGAGCCAATCTAAAGTCACATATATGAATCGCACTGATGATGAAGCTCTCTATTATGAAACTGATAATTATTACATTTCTTCTTTAGCGCTCAAACACGGTTTGAACTTCAATATTCTTTTACCAAAGAAAAGCGCTGATTATGCAAAGGTCTTATCCGATAAAGCGGCTTTGAATAACATGTACAATTTCAAAAACCTTAGAATTGGTAATTATGGCGAAGTCACCTATATCGTTCCTAAATTTGAAGATAGACAAAAATATGATTTAGTAGAAATTCTTCCTAGCTTAGGCGTTGATGATATCTTTATTCCAAATATAGCGGATCTCTCTCGCATGGGCGCTGGTGGGTGCTTTGTTGGTAAAGCCATCCATGAAGCCGGTATCAAAGTGGACAATAAAGGTGTTGAAGCTGCGGCCTATACAATCATCGAAGTTGATAAAGCAATGCCTACAGGCATTACCATGTATTTAGATCATCCATTTGCTTATAGCATTTCTGAAAGTAATGGTTTACCATTATTTGTAGGTGTTGTAAACAAATTATAGGATGAAAAATAACGTTAGAATTCTCGTTTCATTAATTATAAATTATGTGATATTTGCCTTTTTACTCACGGGCACAATTATTGCCTTTGTCGTGGGAGATGGCATCTTAACAGCGACATTCCCAGAAATATTCAAATACTTTACTTTCCAAAGCAATGTTTATATGGGTATCGTCGCTTTTATTTATGCTTATTATCAATATCTTATTCTCAAGGGAAAGAAAGAAAACATACCACACGTCCTCAATGTTTTTTATCACGTTGGTGTCACCGCGGTGGCTTTAACATTCATGGTTGTCATTCTCTTTTTGGCCCCTGGTTATGGCTTTGATAAGATGTATAACTACGCTAATCTATTCTTCCATGGATTACTGCCGGTATTTGCTATGGCTAATTACATGTTCTTTAGTAAAGAAGGACGCATTAGGTTTAAAGACACTCCGTTTGCAATCATCCCATCTTTTCTATATGGAATTGTTTACTTTGCTATCGTTGTTTCTAATAACGCTTATGGCGATTTAAATTACGACTTCTATATGTTTGGTAAAGATGGTCCATGGATGGGCGCTTTAAACTATTTAACAATCATGGCTATTGCCTATATCATGGGTCTAATTATTTACTTTATAAATAGGCTCGTGTTTAAAAAAGTAAAATAAAATTGTCCTTTTTTAAGGGTGAATTATTTTATTACACCCATTCTTTTATCTTTATGTGCTATAATCTACTGAGATTATGGACGCTAAAGATCTAGAAAAGAAAGTACAAGAAAAAGAAGAGCAGATTGAATCAGGGAAACCCAAAAGTAAGAAATCCGCTTTGAAATATTTTTTAAATATTTCCTTGGTCTTGATTGCTACTGGTTTAGCCATCTTTTTTGCTATTAAAGATGACGCTGGCGAAATTTGGAAAACTTTAAAAGGCGCTGATTATCGTTACCTTCTTATCATCGTTGGTATGATGCTCGGCTGTATCTTAATTAGAAGTTTTATTCTTTTTATCTTTGCTCATTTATTCACTCGTAAATATCATTTCCATCAAGCTATCGCTGTTGACCAAATCGGCCAATTCTATAATGCTATTACTCCAGGTGCTTCTGGTGGTCAAATCATGCAAGCTTATACATATAAGAAACAGGGTGTACAAGTTTCCAGCGCGGTTTCTATCCTCGCCATGTATTCCATTGTGTATCAAATCATGCTCATTATTTTCGGCACCTTATCTTTCATTATCAAATATGACTTCATTACCGCTTTAGGTTCAATTCCAACAAACATCAAGATTAATGAAGTCGCTATTAACTTACCAATTTGGCCTTTAACAATTGTGGGCTTCTTACTTAACCTTGGTGTTGTGGCCATCGTCTTCTTAATGGGCTATTGGCATGGATTCCATAATTTTATTATGGGACCAGTCATTACTTTCTTAGGCAAAATTAAATTAGTGAAGAATCCTGATAAGCAAAGAGAAAACTTACGTATCCAAGTGGAAAACTTCAAACTTGAGTTTAGACGTTTAAGCACGAACATTCCGTTCTTATTGCTCGTCGTTATTTCATTCTCCGCTTACATGATTTTAAAATTCTCTATCCCATTCTTTGTTGGTAAAGCTCTGGGCAATCAATCCCCAGTCCCTGATGGTAAGCAATTCTGGGATTGCATCTTCTTAAGCAATTATCACCAAATGATTACTGGTTTAATTCCAATTCCAGGTTCCGCTGGTGTTTCTGAATTCGTTTTCTATAACTTATTTACCAACTCTTTAGATTGGAAGTCTGGCTTCTTCTGCGTCTTTGATGAATTAAATGAAGTTGATCCTGACGCGACAAAGACATTAGCGAGATCTTCTCTTCTTGTGTGGAGAAGTTCCACATTCGTTATTCCAATTTTAATTGGTGGTTTTGTGGCGGCCTTCTATCGTTCCTCTCCAAAGAACGAAGTTCACGCCGAAGATATTCCAAACCGCCAAACCTTCTACTCCTTACAAAAAGAAACCTATATTGAAAGAGCGGAAGAAGTTAATTCTCTCGTCGAGACTTCGCGTCTTTCACGTGAGGCAATTATCGAAAAATTGAATCCTAAAAAACAGGCTCAAAAGAAGAAAGCCCCAAACAAAAAGAAAGACAAAAATAGCCCCGCTAACTTAGAAAAGCAAGACTATGACGAATATGAACTCGATGATGTGGAGGGTGGTCAATAATGAGAGTTGCCATCTTCACTGATACATATCCACCATATGTTAACGGTGTTTCGACATCCTGTTTCAATTTGGCCAACGTTTTAGCGGCCAGAGGTGATCAAGTTCTCGTTGTGGCCCCTAATCCAAAACCAGGTGGTAAATTAGAACAAATTGGTAATGTTTTATATATTCCTGGTATGACTTTAAGAGGCTACTATGGTTTCCGTATCACTAATATGTTTGCCAGTGAACCAGTAAAGATCATTAAAAAATTTAATCCAGAAGTCATTCATGTCCAAACCGATTTTACTATTGCCGTATTAGCGAGACGCTTCGCTAAAAAGTATCACGTCCCTATTGTTTATACCTATCATACCGCCTATGAAGACTATACCTATTATGTCGTTAGAGGCATCATGGATAGATTCGCTAAAAGAGTCTTAAGAATATACACTAAGAGCATTGCTAATAGGATGACTGAATTCATCACTCCTAGTGAAAAGACTAAAGAGTATATGAGACTTGTGGGCACTGATGTTTATATTAATGTCATTCCAACAGGTATCGATTTCTCTATCTTTAAAAAAGATAAAGTTGATCAAGAAAGAGCAGCAGCCTTTAAAAAAGAGCATCATATTGGTCCAAACACTAAAGTGTTCTTAATCTTAGGTAGAATCGCTAAAGAAAAGAGCATGGATGTTTCTTTAAGAGGCTTAGCGGCGTATCATGCTAAACATCCAAATGTGGATATCAAAGTTCTCATTGTGGGCGATGGTCCGGCTAGAGAAGAACTGACACTTCTCGCGGAAGAACTTAATATCTCAAATATCGTCGACTTCATTGGTCAAGTCTCCGGTTTAGAAGTGCCGTTCTACTATAATCTCGCTGATATTTATACATCTGCCTCCATTACTGAAACCCAAGGTTTAACATTTATGGAAGCGATGGCCGCGGGCAATATCGTTTTAGCGAGGTTTGACACTAACTTAACCGGTACTATTGTAAACGGTAAAACCGGTTTCTTCTTCACTGATGAAGCGTCATTTATCGCTCAAGTTGAAAAGATCTTCTCATTAAACGAAGAACAAAAACAAAACATCATCAATCAGGCTTATCAAACTGTCGATATCTATTCCATTGATAAGTTCTATGACAATATTATGAGGGTTTATAAACGTGCCATCCGTAAGCAGTGGTAAATATCTCGTTAAATCCGTTAAAGTCTATAAAGACCACGTCACCGTCTTTTTTGCTAAGCGCGAAAATATCAAGATCTCTAAAGAAGCCTATTTATCTTCCTATTTATATGAAGGCAAAGTAGTTTCTAAAAAAGAAATAGATCAGTTGTTAGAAATTACCGCTTTTTCTAAATTATTAAATTACGCTTTATCTTTGATAAGCAAACGTCATTATAGTCAAAGAAAGATGTTTGAAAAGCTCAAAGCGAAAGAAGATAACTATCAAGCGATTAATAATGTCATCGATAAATTAAAAGAAAACGATTTAATCGATGATAAAGCCTATATGGAAGACCTCATTGCTTGGGATGATGAACGTTCATTCGGTAAGAATAAGATAATTAAGCACCTTAAGGAACAAGGAATACCAGATAATATATTATCTAAGGCCCATTTTAGCCCTTCTAACGAACTTAAGAAGGCGAAAGGACTAATTCCTAAGCTCGAGAGGAAATACGACCGCTACGGGCACGAAAATAAGAAAACTCACATCTATCAAGCCTTACTAACTCAAGGATTTGACTATGAAGTGGCAAAAGAAGCCCTTAACAACGTTAAAGCCCCTAAAGCTAAAGAAGAATTAGTCAAAATCAAAAATGACTTTGAAAAGATTAAAAAGCGTTATTCTAAAAAGTATGATGGCTATGAATTAAAACAAAAAATCTATGCTGCCTTAGCCCAAAAAGGCTATAAGCATACGGAAATAAAAAAAGTATTGGAGGAATATAGTAATGAAAATGATTTCTGAATTCACTGATCACGATAGAATCGAAGGTCAATTCCTATTAGGAAGTGTTTCTAAAGGTGTGAACGCTAACGGAGGTTCTTATTTCTCTGTCGAACTAAGAGATGCAAGCGGCCAAATCACCGCTAAAAAATGGGATGCCACTTTACAAGATGAAGAAATCTTTGTCACCGGTAACGTCATCTCTTTAATCGGTGAAACAAATAAATATAAAGATCAATTACAACTCAAGATTTTAAATGCGGAAGTCGTTCCACTTGAACAAATCGATGTTGATAGATTCGTTAAGGCCCCTCCAATTAGTAAAGAAGAACTCATTAAAAAGTTTAATAACTATGTTAACTCTGTGAAAAACGTAGATTGCCAAAAGTTATTAAATTACATGATTAATAAGTTTAAGGATAAGTTATATAGCTATCCCGCTGCCGTATCTATTCACCATGAATATTCTAGCGGCTTATTAGTCCACTCTCTCACTATGGCGGATATCGCTGCTATGTTATGCCCAATCTATAACGCTGATTACGATTTAGTTATTACTGGTTGTTTATTACACGATATGGGTAAAATCATCGAACTCGAAGGACCAATCGTTTATAAATACTCTTTAGAAGGTAAATTATTAGGCCATATCTCCATCATGTGCGCGGAAATTAGAAAAGCCGCAGAAGAACTCAAGATTACAAGTGAAATTCCATTACTACTTGAACATATGATTCTTTCTCATCATGGACAACCTGAATTTGGCTCTCCAGTGATGCCATTAACCAAAGAAGCTTTGCTTCTCTCCTTAATCGATAATCTCGACTCCAAAATGGTGGTCGTTAATAAAGCCACTGAGGATTTAGAACCAGGAAGTTTCTCTACTAAGGTATTCCCATTAGACAATCGTTCATTCTATAAGCCAAAGAAATAAATGAGCAAAACAAAAAGAAGGCTGCACGTGCGTGCCTTCTTTTTTTATCTATTAAAGATTATTTTTAATTGTTTCAGCGAGGACAGGAAGATTCAAACCTTCTGCGTTACTCTTCATTTCAAGTTCAAAACCATCATGAGATTCATAACGAGGAATGACGTGCACATGGAAATGATGCACTGATTGTCCGGCGATTTCATAGCAGTTAGTTAAGATATTAACGCCTTTTGCGCCTAAGAATTGAATAGAGATTTGACCGATACGTTGCGCAACATCCATCACCTTATGCATCAATTTATCTGGGCAAGAAAGGAATGTATCATAATGTTCCTTAGGAATGACTAAGGCGTGACCTTTAGTGACTTGTGAAATATCTAAAAAGGCTAATACGTCGTCATCTTCATATAATTTATAGCAAGGAATTTCACCTGCGACGATTCTACAAAAGACATCTTTTTCCATAAGTTTATCTCCTTATAAATCCTTTATTATAATAGCACCAAAAAAGGAGGTTGTTTAGACCTCCTAGTTTGTTAGTTTTGATTAGTCGTCTTCGAATAAATCTGGGAAGTTAGATTTGAAGTAATCATAGACCACTTGATCATGATACTTGAGATCCATTTCTTCAATCCAGTGTTTCTTGGAGAGTGTTTTGTAAGTATCGTTATCGGCGACTAATTGGACGATTTCGTTGATGTATGTTTCGAGTGTATCGAGTTCATCAGCGGTCGCGTCTTTGTAGTTTTCCTTATTCAAGTTTTTACTTCTGATAGCATCTTCCACTAAGACGATGTAATAGGAATTATCACTTTCGAATAAGATATCACTTTGAACTGGGTTACCTTTGATTCTGGTTGTATTTCTTAAGAAATATTGACCTTTGATCTTACCAACAACGTTGATTAAGCCACCGCGATTTTCATCGGTTTCATTGGTGGTCCAATCACCAGCATTGTCTGTGTATTCGACGCAGTCTTCACCGCTTAAAGCGTTAGCGACGTTAATATCGAATAATTGGTTCTTTAAGGAATCTGGTAATTCGCTCACGCCTGTGGATTTGACGTACCAACCTGTGGAGGTGTGGTCGATTAATTGTAATTCACGGGTCTTGATTTGTTTACCAACTTCGACTGTGTAAGCGTTAGAACCAGTGTAGGAACTTTCGTTTTCAGAAATAGCTGGGTTATTGTTGATCTTTTCGATTTCTTCCATCATATCGCCGTAGGCGGTACCTTGGAAGTATGGGTTTGTGCCACTGACTAAGTATTCTGGGACAGCAGCGTTCATTAAGGCGTATTCTTCAGTGGAAGCATAGTTTGCATCGGCCATGAATGCGCCAATCCAAGCATCAGAGACCATCTTGAATGTATCAAGATCGATATCATCTGTACGAGCGGCATCAAAGATGTAATCGTTAACGAATGTATTCATTAAGTTGATAGCACCTTTGGAGTAGTTGGAGCTCTTGGAGATACTTAAGACACTAATGTGTCTAGCGGAAGTTCTACCTAATGTATCGTAAGATTCATCAAGGATGTATTGTTCGACTAATAATTGACGATAGATATCTGGGATAATCTTATCTTCAACATATGTGGCGTCTTGATCTTCGGCTTCAGTTTCGGCTAAGCCGGCGTTGCTTTGATAGTTTTCACGGTGGAGAATGAAGTCTTCATTACCATCGATATCAATTGATTTAACGTTGAAGACATCGTAGTCTTCGACGGCAGATGTTAAGACACCTTTGAATGTGTTAGCGCCTGCTAAAGCGATAACGTTGTTTTCAATGGAAACGGCGAGAGAACGTAAATATCTTTCTTCTTCGAAAACGTTTCTTTCACTATAGGAACCACCAGAGATGGCGCTGTATAGTTTTTCAGCGATACGTTTTTCAATTGTTTTCCATTTATTTTCTAAACGGGCGTATTCGGATGGGCTTGGAGCAGCATCATCTTCAACTTCTTTGAAGCTATCGTCAACACGGTGACCAGCTTTGTTTTTGGTCCAGTAAGCACTGTGTGCTTTGATGAACTTATCAGCATCAGCTTTGTCGCCACTTAAACTGTTGACAGCTTGTTTTAATGTAATTTCACCGAATTGATTGTTAGAAATCTTAGCGGCAGTAACTTTGTTATAGTTACCGAAGACACTGACGGAGTATTGATAGAGAAGTTCATCGAGAACGTCACTAGCTAAATTACCATCACGGATGGAATCATAAATGTCTTTGAAATTGTTGTTATAGACTTCTTTATCAAGATCGACGACTGGAGAGTTATCGTCATATCCTGTTGGTTTTGCGATGATTTCATCATCACAAGCGGTGAGGGCAAATGCACTTAATAAGGCAATAGCCGCGAATTTAATAACTTTGTTATTACGCATAATAGTAGTAAGCGCCTCCTTCCGCGAATTTAGCATATGTTGTGGCATCACCAAGACCATCATAGATCTTCATGAAGTCATCAGCGACTGCTTCGGAGACTAAACGTGTTAAGTTAGATTGTGTATCACCTTGAGCGTTGACTGTGTCAAACATCATGGCACGTTGTTCGTCTTGGGCATCTAATAATTCGTTATATGTTCTCCAAACTTTCTCTAAGCCATCGACTTGTTTGAAAGCGTTGTTTTCTTGTGCTTTTTCGATGTATGTATCGATTTCTTCACCTAAACCTTCAGCGGCACCAGAGAACTTAACGGTCACTTGTGTGTTGAGGTATTGGTATAAACGATAATCATATGTGGCATCGAAGGATGTGATTTTGCTCTTCACATCATCGGCACGTTTCTTATAGTCTTCATTGGATTGAGATTGAATGAATCCAACGTAAGAATCACTGGAGTAGCCTTCTTCACCAGGTAATTTGGTGCTGTAGTATGTGGCTAAATCTTTATAGTCATACATGGATTCTTCAATAATCATGAAGTGAATACCATATTGGCTACGGACACCGATAATGACGTTGTCATTTTCGTCCACTAAATAACCATCAGCATTGAATCTGGCGGTTGGGGCTTCTGTATCAACTGTTGAACTTGCTAAATTAGCGAATTCACTAGCGGCATCAGCGGCACCGAATTTGGCATCGGCTTTCTTAACGTTCTTGATTAAGAAGACGTTGTGTAAATTCAAGTACTTGTTCCAAAGAACGTTTCTTGGATAAACGGATGTGCTACCATTGGCTAATTTGTTACCTTCTTTATCGGCGACAACTTTGGCATATTTGCCAAGATTGACAAATGTTTCGTAAGGAACTTCAACAGCGGCGGCTGGTAAGGCGCTCTTGACTTCGTCAGTAATTCCTAAACCTTCTTTGATGACGTCTGCGGCTGCATCTGTAACGTTGGCGGCATCATATAAGTTGTCATAGGCGTATAAACCTAATTGGAATTCATTGACCATGCCTAACGAACCACTTGTCGCGGCATTGGTCATAATACCAACGTCACCACCAGAGGAGGCAGATCCGTCTTCACTATACATACTCGCGACTTGGGAGAATGTATATTTGCCAGATGCTAATGTCGAAACTGTGTCGGATAATAACTTGGCTTGTGCTTCGCTGATTGTACCTTTGTAGAATTTAGCTTGTGCATCAGAGGCTTCATCAACTTTAACTAAGATATGACGAATGTGATATGGCATCGCACCTTTAACCTTGTCTTCAGCGGAAGTACCATCGGCTTTGACACCAATGAATTCTTCTTTAAGAGCTTCGGCATTGTCGGTGTTGTCCGCATACCAGTTCTTCATTACTTCTTTTTCTTTTTCATAGATGAACTTTTCTTGGAGACCTTTTGCATCTTCGACTCCGTTGGATTCTAAAATAGAGTTCCATTCATCATCGTATTTAGTTCCATTGCTCTTCGCATTGGCTTTGGCTTTATCCTTTTGTTCTTGAACTTGGTTTTTGGCCCAGGTTTCAATTTCAGAATACTTTAATTCACCTTTATCAAAGTTGTTTTCTTTGAATTGATAGCGAATTAAAACTTCTAAGATCTTTTCATAGAACTTGGTAACGCCATTGTTTGTGCCACGGTATGAACTATACACGTCATCTGTAATGAGGGAGATCGATTCTTTAGATCCATAAGGAGTAAAGGTCACGATGGCCTCTTTAGATGCTGTAACTTCGTTACACGCGGTCAATGCCATTGCCGCAATGAAGCTAGTAACTAGTGTTATTGATAGTTTACTTTTCTTCATTTTTAACTCTCCTTTTTCAAATAACAGCGCGA
>JAEEGH010016948.1_pt1 | contig 15622 bp, 10 predicted proteins | sample 9134181 | NCBI WGS metagenome assembly JAEEGH01 (sample SAMN16246544, study PRJNA631951) | gut metagenome | biome: gut microbiome; feature: rumen; material: DP-attached | host: Bos | place: Iran: Karaj | collected 2018-10 | reverse complement strand
CCGCATGGCAGGGACGGCGCACTATAGTGAAGTTTGGCGCCGTGAAATCAGCCATGTATCTTTACATCAACGGCCGCGAGGTGGGCTACAGTCAAGACTCGAAAACACCGGCCGAATGGGATATCACCCGCTACCTGCAGCCGGGTAAGAACAATATGGCCGTGAAGGTGGTTCGCTGGTGCGACGGTAGCTACCTCGAATGTCAGGATATGTGGCGCATGAGCGGCATCACCCGCGATGTGGAGCTCTACTCCGTTCCCCAGACATATATTACGGACATCAAAGTAATCGCCGACCTCGACACCAACGATTGGACGACAGGCTTGCTCGATGTTACCGTCGACCTCAACCGCGAGGTGAGCGGCGGACGCGTAGAAGTGGTGGCATTCAACGGAATGGTGATGGGACAGCCCCTTAAACACAACGACTGGTTCGCCGGCTTCCAGATGCGCTGCAAAGATATCCAACCTTGGACCGACAGCACCCCGCAACTCTACACCCTCGTCGTAAGCCTCTACGACGGCTCGGGACGTGAAACCGAACGCATCACCAAGAAGATAGGCTTCCGCCACCTCGATATCCGCAACGGCCAGCTGCGACTCAACGGAAAGCCGATGGAGATACGCGGCGTGAATCGCCACGAGCATTCGATGTACGGCGGCCACTATGTCAGCCCCGAGGAGATGCGACAGGATATCGCCCTGATGAAGGAATTGGGCATCAATGCCGTGCGCACCAGCCATTACCCCGACGACGAACTGTGGTACGACCTCTGCGACTCGGCGGGCATCTACGTGTGGGACGAGGCCAATGTGGAGAGCCACGCCCAAGGCTACGGCGAGCATTCGCTGGCCAAGAAGGTGGAGTGGAAGGAACCCATCCTTGACCGCATCTACAACATGTATCGGCGCGACCGCAACCATCCGAGCGTCATCGCCTGGAGTCTGGGCAACGAGTGCGGCAACGGTGTCTGTTTCCAGGAGGCCTACCGGCTGCTCAAGGAGTACGACCCCACGCGCCCTGTGGTATACGAGCGCGCCGAGTTGGACGCCAATACCGACATAGTGGGCATCATGTATCCTTCGGTGCAGTACCTCTCGGAGTATGCGCGCAACCCGAAGAACACACGCCCCTACATCATGGTGGAGTACTGTCACGCCATGGGCAACTCGATGGGTGGCCTGCAGGACTATTGGGACACCATCGACAAGTATCCCCAGCTGCAGGGCGGCTTCATCTGGGACTGGGTGGACCAAGCCTTCCTAATTGAAAATGGAAAATTGAAGGTTGAAAATACCGCTGCTGCTGTCAACTCTGACCTCCGACTTCCGACCTCCGACCTCACATGGTGGGCTGCGGGAGGTGACTTGGGCGAGCTGCCGGGTCTGAAGGACGACGACGCTTTCTGCGCCAACGGTATTATGGCGGCCGACCGCACACCTCATCCCCATGCCGCCGAGGTGCAGGCTGTCTACACCCGTGGCCGCCACAATGTGTTCACTCCTGAGCCTTACAGTCTCCATGACACGCTGCCCCTCAAGGGAGCTGTCCGTGTCAACGTCACCAAGCGGGGACTCATGCTGCAGAACAGCCGCTTCCGCCTGACGCTCGACCCTGATGACGGCAGCGTCGTGAGCTATCGGTTCGATGGGCGCGAGATGCTGGCGGCGCCGCTGCGGTGCCATTTCTGGCGTCCGCCGACCGAGAACGACCTTGTCGACCCCCTCGGCGCCCGTGCCTGGCAGGGACTCGACCAGCTTGAATCGCGGGTGCTCAATACCGAATACACCCTCTCCAGAGGCAAGGACAGCGCCGAGGTGCAGATGCTGATGCACCTCACCACCCCCGACGGCCAACGGCTGCGGGTGAGGCAAGTGCTGCAGGTGGCCGCTGACGGACGTATGCAGTTGAGCTATTTGGTGACGCCCGACGGACATTTCCGTACGCTGCCTGAACTCGGCCTGCAGTTCGGCCTCGACACCTCGTACACGGGTTGTGCCTTCTTCGGCAACATCTATGAGACCTATCCCGACCGGCGGGCCGCCTGGCGCGTCAGCCGCTGGTTCAAGAGCATGGTCGACCTCGCGATGCCGCAGTATGTGGTGCCGCAGGAGCAGGGCAACCGAGAGGCGCGCTGGGTGCGCTTTGGCGGCGAGGGCAGCCATCTCACCGTCATCAGCCCCGAGGGGCAGGAATGGCTCAACTTCAGCGTGCGCCGTTGGAACGACGCCACCCTCACCGCCGCCCGTCGCTGGAACCAGGTGACGGCCGACCCTTACTACACCGTCAACATCGACTACCGCGTGGCCCCTCTGGGCACAGCTACATGTGGCCCCGGCGTGGACGAGCGCTACACCATCAGCGGTGACAGCACCTATTGCTACCGCTTCATCTTCGACCCCGTGCGCACCGATGCCGAGCGACCTTTCGAAGGTTTCGCACCGCATCCCGACATCGACCGAGGAGTCTTTGCCACCGGCGATGCCGACGACGGTCTGCACTTGGTGGTGACCGACGTGGCGGGCGCACAGCAACCGGCCGCTCAGTATGGCCAGGGATATCCCACGGTGCTCACCGATGGGCGCCGCGCCGTTCCGGGCGACTGGCGGCATGGCTGGGTGGGCTACGACGGAGCCGACACCGTTATCCTCACGCTCACCCTCAAGGAGCCGTCCCTCCTGGCCGAGGTCAGCACCGGCATAGGCCACAGTCCCACCGACTGGGTGGTGAAGCCCCTCGACGTGGAGGTAAGCTGGAGCAAAGACAGCCTTACATGGAGCCCTTGGCAGAGTCTCGACCTGCCGCATCCGCCACAGAACCTCTACACCGACAGCCGCCGCCTGCGCTACCAGCTGGCGCCCGCCAAGGCCAAGGTAGTGCGCTATGTGCGCCTTCGCTATTCGTGCCGTCCCACCCTGCCCCCGTGGCACCCCTACGGCGGCGAGAAGGCTTGGCTGATGATCGACGAGATAGAACTAAGAACGAAGAATTAAAAATGAAGAATTAAGAATGAGGAAAGGAACATACCTATTCATGGCTTGCCTGCTGGTGGCGCTCACGGCCACGGCCCAAGTGAAGATTCACAAGCAGGACAACCGCTTTGTATATGAGCAATACGAATACGGCGAGGTGAACGACACTTCGTTCATCGAGGTGTGGCTCAACGACTGTGTGGCAAGCATAGAGACCCCCGGCACCGAGGGAACGCCGGTTCAGGGCTACGCCCCTACGCATACCTACATCGACTATCCAGCCGACAGCATCACCGTATCCGTCAGCTACCCCGACAGCAGCTACTACTATCGCACCGCGCTTTCGCGCAGCGACATAGAGTGGAAGGTGGAAGGGCCGGCCAAGGAGCGGAAATACACTTGCTCCATCAACAGCAACACCCTCGTCTTCGTGATGGACGAAACGGTGGGGCAGAACGCCACCCCGCTGCCGTACTATGGCTTGGCGAAAGGCGTGCTTCGCAGCTTCACCCGCAACGGACAGTTGCGGATAAAGCTTGCCAAGAGCACATGGATAAACAATGCCCCCATGCCCGGTATCGGGGCGATGGGCCGCCGCGTCTCGCCCCGCGAGCTCGACCGCATCATGAAGGAGCGACTTGTCGTCACCACCCGTGTCTTCGACCACGAGCAGATATGCTGGGGCAAGCAGAACGACCATGTGGATTGTGATAATTTAGGGAAGCCCTGGACAAACTACATTCCCCGTGATACCGTTCTGCACTATGCTGGAGGCACGCTGATACTGAAACGTGTCCACCTGCCATGGCTCACCAGCCACTACCAGCACTTCATCGAGGTGCACCAGCAAAGCAACGGCGATGCCTACGACCGCACGGGCAGCATATTTCTGCTGAGGACCAACGGCTGGGTGCCGCACAACTTCTTCGATGGAATAAATCAGCACCCCGACTCGCTACCCACCTTTGTCGGTCGCGACGGTCAACGTTACCAGGGCATGATTTCACAGACGGGATACGATGCACCGCTCGAACTGGTGCGCTTTTTCACCCCCTTCGGTGTGGGCAAATTCAACGAGCGCATGCAGGGATACGGCATCGAGTGGCGCAACGAAGCATACTATCGCCAAGAAATCACCGATGTCTATGGCTACGGCGGCGATGTCATCGTATGTGCCTGGATAGGCAACTACGACGGTGGAGGTCATCTGCTAACAGTTGACATCAAATCTTATCCCAACGACTACACCGAGTTGGCGGACAGCGTGGAGTGTTTTGGGCTTGTGGAGCCGCTCTTCAACACATGCAATGTGCTGGAGATGGCTGGCCAGAACTATGGCAAGCTCTTCGGCACCGACTCGCTGTCGGTGAAGTTCAAGATTATTCCCGAGATGAGCGATGGTAAATTGAAATCGGCCAGGCTCCGTTATATTTCCACCGGTCACGGCGGCTGGGGCGAGGGCGACGAGTTCGTGCCGAAGACCAACACCATCCTTATCGATGGCAAGCCCGCATTTACATACACCCCCTGGCGGCAGGACTGCGGCTGCTACCGCGACCTCAATCCTGTCTCCGGCAACTTCTGGAACGGCCTCAGCAGCTCCGACTTTTCGCGCAGCGGCTGGTGTCCCGGTACTGCCACGCAGCCCGTCTACTTCGACCTCTCTCCCTGGGCCGACGGCAAGGAGCACACCCTCACCGTCGCCATCCCGCAGGGCAAGCCCGTCGAGGGCATGTTCAGCCATTGGGCCGTCAGCGGCACCCTGATTATCGAATACTAACCACTGCACACTTAACACTAACCACTTACCACTTCCCACTCACCATGGAGCCTACCTACGCCCTGAACCGCAGCTATTGGGACTACCCGTCCGACTGCCTGCAGCAATGGCTCGATGCCTATGCCGCCATCGGCGAGCGTCATCCAGAATTGGCAGCCATCGTCGAGCGGTTGACGGCCCGCATCCGCAAGGCCTACAGCCTGTATCAGGGTTTGGCTAATCTGGGCAGTACTCCCGACGACACCGTCTATGCCGGGCGTGTGGAGCAGGAGAACAGCTATTATCGTCAGGCCAAAAGCCTCGATGGCGACTTCCCCTTGGGCGATGAACGCGAGGTCTTCGAAGCCCGCTACCTTTTCTCCATCCGTGAGATGGCTTGGCTGCAAGCCGGTCTGGCCGCTGAAATCGACCCCGCCGACCTCACCGAAGTGCCCCGTGGCAAGGTCTACACCATCGGTGACCCGCGCGACCTCAGCGACGAAGAACTGCTTCAAGGACGCACCTCCTTCCTCAACAGGATGAAAAATAATTCACCCCACGTGTGACAAATCGACGCTGTGGGCGTTTAATAAGGGTGAACCCGACAACACGATGGACGAGCATCCTTTCATAGAACTCATCGAGCGACACTCGGCAGCCATCGAGCGCGTGTGCCGCTCGTTCTGTTCCGTCCGCGAAGACCGTGAGGACCTGCGGCAGGAGGTGCTGATGCATCTTTGGTCAGGATGGAAGAACTACCGACCCGACAACAAACCAATCACATGGGTCTATCGTGTGGCGCTGAATACTGCCATCAGCTGGCGACGGCATAGGAAGCGGCAGGTGGAAACAATGCCGCTCGACGGTTTCGATCTGCCGGACGACCCTATTGCAAGGGAGCAGTCGGCCCATCTGAAGGTGCTGATTGCGCAATTGTCCGTCGGCGAACAGCGGCTTGTCAATCTTTATCTTGACGGCTTCACCGCCGAGGAAATCGGTCGGCTGATGGACATCAGCCAGACCAACGTCACCACGCGGATTAATCGTATTAAAGAAAAACTGAAAAAGATAAACAGTATATGAATACAGACCATCTAATAGAACAGATACATGCCACCAACGCGCAGAGGCGCAAAGAGGAGCATCGCAAGACGCGACATGTTGTCTGGCGCATCGCCCTGCCTACGGCCGCCGCTGCCGCCATCCTGCTCATTGTTCTGCTGCCACATGGCAACAAGGTGCATGCCGCCACGCCCGCCCCCGGCATCTACTGCAACAGCCAGTGCTCGCCCGACGACGTGATGGCTTTGATAGACAATAATATCAACCATATCAGAAGCATACGATCGTTATGAAACACATCGCATTTTTTGTTTGCCTGTTGACAGTTGGCATTACTGCCCATGCACAGACTGCCCTCTACAAGCATTATGCCAACCGGCAGGGCATAAAAGCCTATTGTGTCGAGCGCTACCCCCTTTCGTGTGGCGACATTGTGACAGTCACATTCTTCGAGGCCGAAGACAAGGAGACCTACGACTCGTTGCGCAGCGAGCTGATACACCTCCCCTACACTCCACGCAGAGGGAGCATCGATGGCACTGTGGAATATAATCCATCTCCACGATGGCAGCAGGTACGGGAGAAGACAGAAAAGAAAAAGGCAGAGAAGGAAATGAAAAAGAGAGAGAAGGAACTGCATATCGACTCGTTGAGACGTATAATAGATCTCGCACCCAAACATCTCGTTGTCTTCAACGCCGATGCCTTCCCCGGTGACGAGGGCTACTACGCCATCTATTGTCCCTCCGACCGCATGGTGATACTGACATTTCATATCACCAGCGACGACGAGGCCCTCAAGGTGGCAGGCCACATGATGTCGTCCGAGTTGAAAACCGAAGAATGAGAATACCATGAGAAAGGCACTGCTTTTTGCTCTGTTATTGTTCCCCCTATTGACCTGGGCACAGACCACCGACAGCGTAAGCCAGGCCAGGCTGGATAGTATCGACGCCAAGATGCAGCTCATGAAGCTGAAGGAAATCAGCATTTCCGCCCCCAAGCCCGTCTACAGCATGACCGGCGAGGTGGTCAACTACAACGTCGAGAACGACGAGACGGTGGCGGGCCTCACCGCATGGGATGCTATCCGCAACGCACCCTCCGTGCAGATCGACCTGGAGGGGAACCTTTCCATGCGCGGCTCCGACCACGTCGACGTGTGGCTCAACGGCCGCCCCACCGGTATGAACGGTCCCACGCTGAAAGCCTTTTTCGAGAGCATGCCCGCCGAGGCGTTGACCCGCGTGGAGGTCATCAAGAACCCCTCGGCCAAATACATGGTGGCCGAAGGACACCACATACTCAACATCGTCACCTCGGCCCGTCTGCGCACCAGCGAGCTCTGGCTCCTGGGTCTCAGCGGCAACACGCGCCCCTATTACTCCCCGTGGTTCAGCTACGTGCGCAACACCGACCGCCTGAAGTTCTCCTTCCACCTGGCCGGCAGCCGCAGCCATTTCATCAACGACGGCAGCGGCGGCTACACCCTCACTTCCGGCGACGACACCACCAGCCGACGCACCTACCGCAGCCACTCCGACGGGTCGAGCTACTTCGGGAACAACAACATCAATATCGATTACAAGATCGACTCCGTCACCGACTTCAACCTCATGTCGTGGAACATGCTGCAGGGACGCTACAACGACCGCTACGGCTACCGCTATGAGCAGTGGGACTACCTGCCCGACACCGCCCACTACCGCTACCTCGACACCTCCGACAGCCGATACTACAGCGTCAACGGCTTCACCAATTTCGACATCAAGCGTCGCCTGCCCGGCCGCAAGGGGCACAACATCACCCTGGGCGGAACGTGGAACTATCTGTTCAGCGCCCATCACAACGAGAGCCAACGCCTCATCTCCCTTGCTGAAGGCAACCCCGCGGCCCTCCTCCTCGAGCCCTACGACCGCACCAACGACAACCACTTCAACCGCAACACCGTCGACCTCTCGCTGCGTTACAACCGACCCCTCGGTCCCCGCGACGAGCTCAGCCTCCGCCTCGGCGGCCGCCCCTACGGCGACAGCCACCGCGACCGCAACATACTCCTTGCCGCCGGACTGCCGGATACGTTGCGCAACTACGTGAGCGACTACCACACCCGAAGCCTCTACGCCAGCCTCTCGTTGCGCCACGAGTGGGAACGCACCACCCTGGGCGCCGACCTCCATGCCTCGCACGATTGGCTCCGCATCGACAACCGCGGCCTCTTCCCCGACGACACCCTCTTCCGCTTCGTCGCCCTCGAACCCTCCTTTTCGCTCACCCATCGCACCCCCTCCATGCACTATTTCCGCTTCCACTATTCCTACTCGCTCTCCACCCCCTCGGGCGCCGACCTCACGCGCAGCCGCATCTATGGCGACGACTCCTACTCCGTCGGCAACCGCCATCTCGGCAATGCCGCCACCCACAAGGCCTCCCTCTCCTGGAACCGCTATTTTGAGAAAATCGGCAACGTCAGCATCGAAGCCTACGCCAACAGCACCTCGGGCGGCATTGAGAGCATCACCGCCGCCACACCCGAAGCCGACCCCTTCCTGGGGCGCGTCATCACCTACTCCATGCCCTTCAACATCGCCTCCTCCTACAAGGTGGGAGCCGACGCCAACTTCACCTACCGCCCCGCCGCCTGGGCCCGACTGAGCCTCAACGCCAGCCTCTTCCAGCAGGGCTATCATGTGGAGGGCGAGCTTTGGCAGGAACGCTTCTCGTGGACCCTCTATGCCCGCTTCTGGGCCAAGGTGGCCAGACTGGTCAACCTCGACGCCAACGTCAACTACGGCACGCCCACCCTCGGCCTCTACACCACCCGCGAGCGCAACGTCACCGTCGACCTCGGACTCTCCGCCACCCTCCTCGACGGACGCCTCTCGCTCCGCGCCAGCGTCAGCGACCTCTTCGACAACAACCGCTATCTCGAGACCGTCAGCGCTCCCACCGTCGCCACCACCGAGTCGAACCACTCCGTCTCCCGCTTCGTCACCTTCGGACTCACCTGGCGCATCGGCAAGCTCGACCTCGAATATCAGGCCCATGGCGGCGCCGCCGGACAATGAATGCAATTTTTTTCGTATCTTTGCAGTCGGAAAGATAACAAGTAAAATACTGCAACATGAAGAAAACCATTCTCTTGACCGCCGTCCTCCTTTTAGCTGCCGGCACCGCTTTCGCCCAGCACGGGCATGGCAATTGCGGCAACTGCCCGCACCATCAGCAGCACCAACAGCACGGCCGCCATCAGCAAGTCCAGGCCGGCGTCTCCTTCGACCAGGCCCTCGCCAAAGCTTTCCCCGCCATGCTCAGCACCAAGAAAGAAGGCAAGTGGACCGCTGTCTACGACGCCCAGAAGAAACTCCTCGGCTATGCTGTGGCCAGCAAGCCTGCTTCCGACGGCATCAAAGGCTATGCCGGCGAGACCCCCGTCATGATAGCCTTCAATGCCAAGAAGCGCATCGCCGGCGTCTACCTCCTCGCCAATCAGGAGACCCCGGGCTTCGTGCAGCGCGTCGAGCAGGCCGGCTACTTCAACAGCTGGAACGGCCTCACCGTCAAGAAAGCGCTGAAGAAGAAGGTCGACACCGTCAGCGGCGCCACCTTCACCTCGCGCGCTGTCGAGCAGAGCGTACAAGCCGTTTTGAAGACGCTCTAAGGAAAGTCCCTTGGTAAAAATATTTTGCCAGTTTCAAAAAAGGTTGTATCTTTGCAGCGGAATGAGAGAGGTCGAAAGCCTCTCTTTTTGTTGATTATGATAGAGAAAATCAAGATATTAGCAATGGTTAATCAGGCGCTGGAAGGCAGCGATAAGTTCCTCGTAAGCCTCAAAGTAACGCCCGATAACCGCATTTATGTCGACATCGACGGCGACAACGGTGTCACCATCGACGACTGTATCGAACTGAGCCGCGCCATCGAGAGCCAGCTGGACCGCGACGCTGAGGATTTCGCCCTCGACGTGAGCTCGGCCGGTGCCGACCAGCCGCTGAAGCTGACGCGCCAGCTGGTGAAAAACATCGGGCGCGAGGTGGAGGCCGTCACCTTCGACGGGCAGAAGACCGTCGGCGAGCTGACGGCGGCCGACGAGGCCAGCGTCACCCTGCGCACCCCCGGCACCAAGAAGCAGCCCTCCGAGGAGGTGGTGCTGCAGCGCAGCGACGTGAAGAGTATCAAGGTGGTGATTAAGTTTTAGAATGTGTTAATGCGTTAATGTGTTAATGCGTTAGTGATTGAGAAAAAAGAACAAACAAACAACGATATGGCAAAGAACCAAGACTTGAGCAGTTCCTTTCAGGAATTCAAGGAGTTTAAGAACATTGACCGCGAGACGCTGATGCGCATCCTGGAGGAGGTGTTCCGTGCCGCGCTGGCCAAGCACTACGGCTCGGAGGACAACTTCGACATTATCGTCAACATCGACAAGGGCGACTTGGAGATTTTCCGTAACCGCACCATTGTCGAAGACGGCGAGGTGAAGGACCCCACACGCGAGATTGCGCTGAGCGAGGCATTGAAGATTGAGGACGACTTCGAGGTGGGCGAGGAGCTTTCGGAACCCATCCTGATGAGCGAGTTCGGCCGCCGCGAAATCCTGAGCATCCGCCAGAACCTGGTGGGCAAGATTCAGGACTACGAGAAGAGCCTCGTCTTCCAGAAGTACAAAGAGAAGGTGGGCGAGATTATCGTGGGCGAGGTCTACCAGCCTTGGAACAAGGAAATCCTGGTGCTCGACGAGGAGAAGATTGAACTCATACTGCCCAAGAGCGAGCAGATCCCGAGCGACCACTATCGCAAGGGCGACACCGTGAGGGCCGTGGTGCTGAAGGTGGAGATGAAGAACAACAATCCTATCATCGTCCTCAGCCGCACCAGCCCCATCTTCCTGGAGCGTCTGCTCGAGGCCGAGGTGCCGGAAATCTACGACGGTCTTATCTCGATTCGCAACATCGTCCGTCAGCCTGGCGAGCGCGCCAAGGTGGCTGTGGAGAGCTACGACGACCGCATCGACCCCGTCGGTAGCTGCGTGGGTGTGAAAGGTGGCCGCATTCATGGCATCGTGCGCGAGCTGCGCAACGAGAACATCGATGTGCTCAACTACACGCCGCGTGTCGACCTGATGATCCAGCGTGCCCTCTCGCCGGCCAAGGTGAGCAGCATCAAGATCAACGAGGAGGAGAAGAAAGCCGAGGTGTTCATGCAGCCCGACCAGGTGAGCCTGGCCATCGGCAAGGGCGGCTACAACATCAAGCTGGCCTCCAAGCTGGTGGGTTACGAAATCGAAGTCTACCGCGACACCGACGAGGATTACGACGATGTGGCCCTCCAGGAATTCAACGACGAAATCGAGCAGTGGGTCATCGACGAGCTCATCAAGATTGGCTGCGACACCGCCAAGAGCGTGCTCGCCCTGCCCAAGGAGGAACTCATTACCCGCACCGACCTCGAAGAGGAGACCATCGACCACGTGCTCGAGGTGCTCAAAGCAGAGTTTGAATAAAGAAAGACCTTTAAGACCTTTAAGGGACCCTTAACGACATAAACTAAAAAAGAAAGGACTCGACGATATGGCAAGTTTCAGACTGAACAAGGTGGCCAAAGACTTCAACGTGGGTGTGCAGACCCTCGTGGAGTATCTGGCCAAGAAGGGGCACCAGGTGGAACCCAGCCCCAACACGAAGATTAGTGAGGAACAGTATGAACTGTTGGCCACTGCGTTCCAAGGTGAGCGCAAGGTGAAGGAAGAAGCCGACAAGATAGAGCTGATGACCAGCGGCAGCAACCGCGTGGTGGAGGCTGGCAGCAGGCCTGAACCTGAGTCTGAGTCCGACGAGGTGGTCATCAAGACCTACAAAGCCCCCAAGGCTGTCGAGTCAACGCCTGCTCCGGAACCCGACGTCGAGGTGGAAGTCGAGGTTGAGGAAACCGTCGAGGTGGTGCCCGAGGAAGAGGTCGTCACCCCCGAGCCCGAGGTGACGGAAGAGGCACCGGCCGAAAAGGCCGAGGAGCCCGCTCCCGTCGCTGCCGACCCCAACAGCCCCTTCAACGTGGTGGGCAAGATCGACCTCAGCGCCATCAACCAGCGCATGCGGCCCGACAAGAAGAAGAACAAGAAGAAGGAACCCGCTGTGTCGCCCGCTGCCGCCGCCAAGTCGAAGGACAAGGTCCAGAAGGAGGAGGCGCCCAAGCCCGCCGCTCCCGCCCAGCCCGAACCGCAGGTGGCCCCGCAGCCCCAAGCGCCCGTCGCAGCCCCCGAACCTGTCGCGGTCGAACAGCCGGCCAAACCCGAACCCGAGTTCATCGAGACCCAATACACCAAGCTCGAGGGTCCCAAGGTGCTCGACAAGATCGACCTCAGCCAGTTCTCCAAGGACGGCGCCGACACCCCCGGCAGCAAGCGCAAGCGCAAGCACACCAAGAAGGAAGCCGTCAGCGCCTCCGAGGTGAAGAAGATTGGCGCCGAGGTGGCCAAGAAGGAGAGTAAGGAGAAGGAGAAATCCCGCAAGGACAGCCAGAAGAACGCTGCCCAGCAGCAACAGGCTCCCAACAAGAAGAAGAAAAAGAAAGAGGAGAAGAAGCCCGTCGAGATCGACGACAACGAAATCGAGAAGCAGATCCGCGACACCCTCGCACGCCTCTCGCCCATGGGCAAGTCGAAGACCTCCAAGCACAACCGCGAGAAGCGCCAGAAGGTGCACGCCCAGATGGAGGAGGAGATGATGCACGAGATGGAGCAGCAGAACGTGCTGCAGGTGACCGAGTTCGTTACCGCCAACGAGCTTGCCACCATGATGAACGTGCCGGTGACCAAGATTATCGCAACTTGCATGTCCGTCGGCATCTTCGTGAACATCAACCAGCGCCTCGATGCCGAGACCATCAAGCTCATCACCGACGAGTTCGGCTTCCAGGTCAACTTCGCCGACGAGGATGTGGTCAACACACTGCATCAGATTGAAGAGGAAGACAAGCCCGAAGACCTTGTGCCGCGCAACCCTATCATCACCGTCATGGGTCACGTCGACCACGGTAAGACCTCGCTGCTCGACTATATCCGCAAGACCAACGTCATCGCTGGTGAGGCTGGCGGCATCACCCAGCACATCGGTGCCTACGAGGTGCAGACAGCCGACGGCCGCAAGATTACGTTCCTCGATACCCCTGGTCATGAGGCTTTCACCGCCATGCGTGCCCGTGGTGCCAAGATGACCGATATCGCCATCATCGTCATCGCCGCCGACGACAAGATCATGCCGCAGACGGTTGAGGCTATCAACCACGCCGCTGCCGCTGGTGTGCCTATTATTTTCGCTATCAATAAAATTGATAAACCGGGTGCAAATCCCGACAAAGTCCGCGAACAACTTGCCAATATGAATTATTTGGTTGAAGAATGGGGGGGGAAATATCAATCACAGGAAATTGCTGCAAAATTCGGTAAAAACGTTGATTTGCTTATGGAAAAAGTTCTGCTCGAAGCCGATATGCTTGAGTTGAAGGCTAATCCGAACAAACCAGCGCAAGGTACTGTTATTGAATCAAAACTCGACAAGGGTCGTGGTTACAGCACCAATATTCTTATTAGTTCGGGAACGCTCCACGTGGGCGACGTGATTTTGGCTGGTATGCACGCTGGAAAAATCAAGGCTATGTTCAACGAACGTGAACAACGAATTACCGAAGCTGGTCCTTCAATGCCAGTGATGGTTCTTGGTCTCGACGGCGCTCCTCAGGCAGGCGACAAAATCCACGTGATGGCTTCGGAACGCGAAGCACGCGACATCGCAAGCAAGCGCGAACGTTTGCAGCGTGAACAAGAATTGCGCGCAATGAAACCAGAAACTCTTGAAGACATTGCCCGTAAGATTAAGATTGGAAATGTTCAGGAATTGAACTTGATTGTGAAAGGTGATGTTGGCGGTTCAATCGAAGCATTGTCTGATGCGTTGCTGAAACTTTCAACTGAAGAAATACAGATTGTTATCAAACATAAGGCAGTGGGACAAATCTCAGAATCCGATGTGTTGTTGGCTTCTGCATCGAAGGCTATCATCGTCGGTTTCCAAGTGCGTCCATCTGCTGATGCGCGCCGATTGGCGGAAAAAATGGGTATCGACATCCGTTTGTACTCAATCATCTACGATGCAATCAACGAAGTGAAAGATGCGATGGCAGGTATGCTTTCGCCGGAAATCAAGGAAGAAGTTACTGGAAGCTGCGAAGTTCGTCAAGTGTTCAAGATTTCGAAAGTTGGTACGGTTGCAGGATGTTTCGTCACCGATGGAAAAATCATGCGTTCATCGAAAGTCCGCGTAATCCGCGATGGTATTGTGATTTTCACAGGCGAACTTTCATCATTGCGCAAGGTAAAAGACGATGTGAAAGAAATGACCAAAGGCTTTGAATGCGGTTTGAGCATCAACAACTACAACGACATTCAAGAAGGTGATATGATTGAAGCCTTCGAAGAAAAAGAAGTTTCAAGAACGTTGTAATAGTATATTTCTGTTCCATTTCTTTCGGCGGCGAAAGAAACGGAACCCAAAGAAAGGCCGCCGACGTACCTGCTTGGCTAAAAATCAACTGCGTTCCGCTAAAGGCGTTGAAGTGCCACATTATCGTAATGTGAGCATCTTCGTTTTAGGCACCAACGCCTTTTATACGCTACACTACGTTGATTTTTTTGACGCCAACCAGCTAAGTCGGAAAGTCGTGCAAACAAAGACTATAGTTCAGTACCATAATTCCCCTATACATTATTATATTATGTATAATCCACGAATTAAGGATTATGAGTTAAGAGTTATGGATTATTATAATCCATAACCTATAACCCATAATTGAGCATTGTGCATTACGCATTAAGCATTGTTAATACCTAACGGCATTAAGAAAGATGAGAGAATGCTGTTAATCTACCAATAGATAATGCCTAACGGCATTAAATCCCATAATTGAGCATTACGCATTGTGCATTGAGCATTATGAATTGTGCATTCCCCCCATAACTCCTAACTAAAATTGCGCATTTCGCATTCAAAAAATTGTGCATTGTACATTATGAATTATTCATTGTATAGGGTTAGGGTATTTCATTTCTCGCTTGTCTTATGATTAACAAAGAATTTTCGGGGCTACGTAGTGGTCGTTTAAAAAATTCTTTTTATTTTTGTAAACTTATTAGATTGTAATTATAAATAATAGAATTATGAAACAGACAGAGATTTCAAAGGCAAGAGGTTGGTGGAAGCACCTGTTGTTACTGTGTGTAACCCTCTTGGGAGCGATTGGCATTGCCACGGCGCAAAACTATCCGTTCCCGCAAAATTATCAGTATCCGTATGGTACTATTTACACGGGTGGTAATGTGGCTAATACCATCCAAAGTTTGTACACTACATGGAAAGGCAATTACTACGAAGAAGGTACTATCCATGGAAAAGCTGCTGCCAGAATTAAATTCGAGCAACAGGGAGAAAATGGTGACAACTCAGTGTCAGAAGGTATCGCTTATGGTATGCTTATTTTTGTGTATATGGATAATGCCACCAATAGCACACAAGATGAGTTCGACAAACTATGGACATACTATGAAGAAAATATGAATGGAAATGGTGTGATGAACTGGAAGGTAAGCAAATTTACGGGAAATCCAACTGCTGGTAATGGTAATGCCAATGGTGCTACCGATGCTGAGTTGGATGCCGCACAAGCATTGTTGATGGCATACAAACAATGGGGTGATTCCAAATATTTGGATGCCGCAAAAAGATTGATTGGTAATATTTGGAATGGTGAGGTGAACTCGAATCAATTGCTGCTTAAA